>VOFB01003883.1_pt1 | contig 93019 bp, 108 predicted proteins | sample 5384141 | NCBI WGS metagenome assembly VOFB01 (sample SAMN12384721, study PRJNA508395) | human gut metagenome | isolation source: healthy gut A | host: Homo sapiens | reverse complement strand
AAAAGCGTGCCAAAGCAAAAGAATGATTGTTTGGCAGAAATTGACTGACAAAATGACTGACAGTTCACCTCTTATGGCAAAAAAAGAGAGAGCTACCACTACCCTACCTTCATAGTATTAACAAAGAAGTTACTCCCCGTAGGGCGCAAACTTCCCTTCCCTTTACCACAAAGTTCTTTCCGCCCCGTTTCAGACTTAAAACGGAAGTTGCGTTTTTATAAATGAAGGCTTTGATTATATAAACGAAACTTGCGTTTTTATAAACGGAAGTTTCGTTTATAGATTATGATAAAGCAAGAGCAACTTTACGCTCTATATAGAGGAAGTTTGCAAAGGATGAAGTGAGACTTATCTATATGTCTCCAGGAAAACAAACAAGGAGGTCTGAACTTTGCAGCCCAAACCTCCTGATTATGTGTGAAGGGAATGTATGTATGCGAAAGCTATAAACTAGCTATATACTTCCATAGCGGAGCAGCGTTCAGCGCTTGCATGATTTCGTTGTTATCCAGCAGCCGTTTCACCTCTTCCAAGGTGAGCAGATGCACGGAAAGATCTTCGGTAGCTTCCAGATGTTGGTGGTCGATGAGTTCCACATCGGTTGCAAGGAAGCAATACGTCAGATTGGTGTGAGTGCTCGGATTGGCGGAAATCACCATATATTCCTGCCAGTTGCCATTTCCGTAGCCGGTTTCTTCCCATAATTCGCGTTGGGCGGATACCAATGGCGAAGCGTCTTCCTTTTCACACACACCGGCACAAAGTTCATAACAAGTCCGACCGATGCCGGGACGGTATTGGCAGACAAATACAAATTTTCCTTCTTTGGTTATGGCAATCGTGTTTACCCAGTCGGGGTATTCAAGAATATAATATTCGGGGATATGATTTCCATTGGGAAGCAACATATCTTCACAACGAACGGTCAGCCACGGGCGGCGGAACAGGTATTTGCTGCTCACCGTTTTCCATGCTTTGTTTTTCTCTTCCATAAGGTTTCTTGTTTTCTTCCGGCAAAAGTAATGATTTCCTCCGGATATCCTGCTTTACAGCTTTCTCTTTTATTCGTCCACACAAGTTATCTCTATCATCCGGATCTGTTCCAGATATTTCTTAGTCGAACTGACCAAAGAACTTCCCATATAGAATAAAAACATCAGGCTGACAATAGTCATTAGTACACCAATCAAAGCGAAACGGTTTCTTTGTTCTAAAATGCTGCTATTCATACCTCTTCCTCCTCTTAATTTTACCTACTGCAAAGATAACGCAGAAAGGCTACAAAAAATTTACAAGAATGTTTCAAAAAGCTTAAATATTGAAATAGTGTTCGTATCTTTGCATCCGCTAACAACCCCTTAATTACAATATGGCATTTACGAATAACATTATGATTGTCCGGCACAAGTTGCTGGCTGACCTTGTAAGACTCTGGAAAAACGACCAGTTAGTAGAAAAAATTGACCGGCTACCTATTGAATTGAGCCCACGCAAGTCAAAGCCTCTGGGACGCTGTTGTGTACACAAAGAACGAGCCGTGTGGAGATACAAGATGTTCCCCCTAATGGGACTGGACATGACAGACGAACATGACGAAGTAACTCCTCTCTCCGAATATGCGCAGCAAGCATTGAGCCGTCCCGAACCGGATAAAGAAAATATAATGTGCGTCATTGACGAAGCGTGTTCTTCCTGCATACAGATTAATTATGAAATAACCAACCTTTGTCGCGGATGTGTGGCCCGTAGTTGCTATATGAACTGCCCCAAAGATGCCATACGTTTCAAGAAAAACGGTCAGGCAATGATCGACCATGAGACGTGTATCAGTTGCGGTATCTGCCATAAGAGTTGTCCTTATCATGCCATCGTTTACATTCCTGTACCTTGCGAGGAAGCTTGTCCCGTGAAAGCTATCAGTAAAGATGAACACGGAATAGAGCATATCGACGAAAGCAAATGTATATATTGCGGAAAGTGCATGAATGCTTGTCCGTTCGGTGCTATCTTCGAGATTTCACAGACATTCGACGTTTTGCAACGAATCCGTAAAGGAGAGAAAATGGTGGCTATTATTGCTCCGTCTATCCTCGGGCAGTTCAAGACTTCGATCGAACAAGTATATGGAGCTTTTAAAGAAATAGGATTTACCGATGTGATTGAAGTGGCCGAAGGAGCAATGTCGACTACCAGCAACGAAGCACACGAGTTACTGGAGAAGTTGGAAAAAGGACAAAGTTTCATGACTACTTCCTGCTGCCCTTCTTACATCGAACTGGTAGAAAAACATATTCCGGGGATGAAACCATACGTTTCCACCACCGGTTCGCCGATGTATTACACGGCACGGATCGCCAAGGAGAAGCACCCGGATGCAAAAATCGTATTCGTAGGTCCATGTGTAGCCAAACGTAAAGAGGTGCGCCGCGACGAGGCCGTAGATTATATCCTGACATTCGAAGAGGTGGGTTCCATTCTTGACGGGTTGGACATCCAACTGGAGCAGACACAGGCTTTCTCCATATTGCATACTTCCGTCCGCGAAGCACACGGTTTCGCACAAGCCGGCGGTGTAATGGGAGCTGTCAAAGCATACCTGAAAGAAGAAGCGGAAAAGATAAACGCGATCCAAGTGTCGGATATCAATAAGAAGAACATAGCCCTGCTGCGTGCCTGTGCCAAGACCGGAAAGGCAGCCGGACAATTTATTGAAGTCATGGCTTGCGAAGGTGGTTGTATCACCGGACCGAGCACGCACAATGACATTGTTTCGGGACGTCGCCAACTGGCACAAGAGCTGCTCAAACGAAAAGAGAGCTATGAAACAATGGATAGATAAACTACGGCAGGAAAGAACTCTTCGACCCGAAGAATTCCGGCAACTGTTGACCGGATGTGACGCGGACTCCCTGCGAATCATTAACGAACAGGCACGGGAGGTCAGCCTCCGGCATTTCGGAAACCGGATTTATATCCGTGGACTGATTGAAATAAGTAATTGCTGCCGGAACAACTGCTATTACTGCGGCATCCGGAAAGGTAATCCGCACGTAGCACGTTACCGGCTGAGTCCGGAAAGTATTCTGGATTGCTGCAAACAAGGATACGCACTGGGATTCCGGACTTTTGTCCTGCAAGGGGGAGAAGATCCTGCACTGACGGACGACCGCATAGAGACAATCGTTGCCGCCATACGGTGGCATTATCCGGACTGTGCCATTACGCTATCACTCGGCGAAAAGTCACGCGAAGCGTATGAACGTTTCTTTCACGCCGGAGCCAATCGCTACCTGTTACGGCACGAAACTTACGACGCGACGCATTACAGCCAACTGCACCCTGCCGGAATGTCCGGCAAGCAACGCCTGCAATGCCTGCAAAACTTAAAAGAAACAGGGTATCAAACCGGAACGGGAATTATGGTCGGTAGTCCGGGACAGACTGTAGAACATCTGATTCAAGACATTCTGTTTATCGAAAAACTCCGTCCTGAAATGATCGGCATCGGTCCTTTTCTGCCTCATCAGGATACGCCTTTTGCCCGATATTCCAGCGGAACGCTCGAACAGACACTGCTCTTATTGTCTATCTTCCGCCTGATGCACCCTTCGGCACTGATTCCATCGACAACAGCTCTGGCTACACTGACTCCCGACGGACGGGAACGGGGGATATTGGCAGGAGCAAATGTAGTCATGCCCAATCTGTCGCCACAGGAGGAACGGAAAAAGTATACCTTATATAATAACAAAGCCTCCCTCGGAGCTGAATCGGCAGAAGGAATCAGGATATTGCAACAACAATTACATAACATCGGCTACGAGATTTCTTTCTCCAGAGGAGATTTTAAAACGGTTGACAGTTAGAAGTCAGTTAGTTGGAACTTAGAAGTTTAGAATAGATTATGACATACAAAGTAGATTCACCTGAAGCAGAAGAATTCATCCACCATGAAGAAATTCTGGAAACACTGGAATATGCACGGACCAACAAAGACAACCGTGCACTGATTGAACAACTGATTGAAAAAGCTGCTCTATGTAAAGGACTGACACATCGGGAAGCAGCCGTCCTATTGGAATGTGACCAGCCCGATCTGATAGAACACATCTTTCATCTCGCCAAAGAAATCAAACAAAAGTTTTACGGCAACCGTATCGTAATGTTTGCACCGCTGTACCTCTCGAACTATTGCGTCAACGGCTGTACCTACTGCCCGTATCATGCCAAAAACAAAACGATTGCCCGCAAGAAACTGACACAGGAAGAGATCCGTCAGGAAGTGATTGCCTTACAGGATATGGGGCACAAGCGCCTGGCACTCGAAGCAGGAGAACATCCCACCCTGAATCCGATAGAATATATTCTGGAATCTATCCGGACGATTTGCGGTATCAAACATAAAAACGGGGCTATCCGCCGGGTGAACGTAAATATTGCAGCCACTACGGTAGAAAACTACCGCCGGTTGAAAGAGGCAGGCATCGGCACTTATATATTGTTCCAGGAGACTTATCATAAAGAAAACTACGAAGCCCTCCACCCCACCGGACCGAAAAGCAACTATGCCTACCACACGGAAGCCATGGACCGTGCTATGGAAGGGGGTATTGACGATGTAGGGGTAGGCGTTCTCTTCGGACTGAATACATACCGTTATGACTTTACCGGACTGCTGATGCACGCCGAACATCTGGAAGCCAGATTCGGCGTAGGTCCGCATACGATCAGCGTTCCGCGCATCTGCTCGGCAGATGATATTGATGCAGGGGATTTCCCCAATGCTATCTCGGACGAGATATTCAGCAAGATTGTAGCCGTTATCCGGATAGCCGTTCCATATACCGGAATGATTATTTCGACCCGCGAATCACAGGAGTCACGCAAGAAGGTCCTCGAACTGGGCATTTCACAAATCAGCGGCGGTTCGCGTACCAGTGTCGGAGGGTATGCGGAAAGAGAACTGCCGGAGAACAATTCCGCACAGTTCGATGTCAGTGACACACGGACACTGGACGAGGTTGTCAACTGGCTGCTCGACCTGGGGCATATCCCCAGCTTCTGCACCGCCTGCTACCGTAAGGGACGTACCGGAGACCGCTTCATGTCGCTCGTCAAGCGCGGACAGATAGCAAACTGCTGTGCCCCGAATGCCTTAATGACACTGAAAGAGTATCTGGAAGATTATGCCTCCGAAGACACCCGGAAAAAAGGGCTGAAACTGATTGAAAAGGAAACGGAACATATTCCGAATCCCAAAATCAGAGAAATCGCCATACGTAACTTAAAAGCAATCGCCGAAGGCAAAAGAGATTTTCGATTATGAGTTTAACAGATACCCCTAACGCCAACAGGCTTCACATAGCTCTTTTCGGCAGACGAAACAGTGGCAAGTCTTCTCTTATCAACGCTTTGACAGGACAGGACACTGCGCTCGTCTCGGATACTCCAGGAACAACCACCGACCCGGTAGCGAAAGCCATGGAAATTCATGGGATCGGACCGTGCTTGTTTATCGATACACCGGGATTCGACGATGAAGGCGAACTTGGGCGAATGCGTATTGAACGCACATGGAAAGCGGTAGAGAAAACAGATATGGCTATCTTATTTTGTGGAGGCGATACGTCTGCCGAGCTTTCAAAGGAGACAAAGGAGCCCGATTTTACAGAAGAACTTTACTGGCTGGAACAGTTAAAGGCTAAAGGGATTCCGACGATTCTGCTGATAAACAAAACAGATATACGGAAAGATTCACAGGCGTTGGCTATCAAAGTCAGAGAAAGTTTCGGAGATACTCCTGTCCTAATCAGTGCAAAAGAGAAAACAGGGATCGAACAGATCCGCCGGACTATACTGGAAAAACTCCCTCCGGATTTCGGCCAGCAAAGTATCACCGGAACGTTAGTCGCAGAGAATGACCTCGTACTTCTCGTAATGCCACAGGACATACAGGCTCCCAAAGGCCGGCTCATCCTGCCGCAAGTACAGACGATTCGTGAATTGCTGGACAAGAAATGTCTGATTGTCACCTGTACCACCGACAAGTTGCCGGAAACATTACACGCCCTTGCTCATCCTCCCAAATTGATTATTACGGATTCGCAGGTTTTCAAAACAGTCTACGAGCAAAAACCGGAAGAGAGCAAACTTACGTCCTTTTCTGTGCTTTTCGCCGGATATAAGGGAGATATTCATTATTATGTGAAAAGTGCGGCCGCTATTGAGATGCTGACCGAATCATCACGTGTGCTAATAGCCGAAGCCTGTACCCATGCCCCTCTTTCCGAGGATATCGGGCGGGTGAAACTTCCCCGCTTACTGAGAAAACGTATCGGTGAGAAACTGCAAATAGACATCGTGGGCGGAACAGACTTTCCACAAGACCTGACACCTTATTCTTTAGTGATTCACTGTGGGGCATGTATGTTCAACCGTAAATATGTACTCAGCCGTATCGAGTTAGCCCGAAAGCAAAATATTCCCATGACAAACTATGGAGTAGCCATTGCTTTCCTCAATGGGATATTAGATCGGATTGAATACTAAAAAAAGAGCTGTTTTGGTTGTATACTAAGAACATTAAGTTTACATTTGCTACCTAATTAATCATATTATTTAATTTAATACACAACACATGAAAAAGAAAGAAGTGGCTTTAGCCATTTTTCTGTTGACCGGACTCACTCTCCAGGCGCAGGAAAGAGTGACACAATACAAAGTCCGCGACGCTATTGAGGTTCGTACACCTATCATGAACGACAGTATCAACCCGAAAGGAGAAAAGCATTCAACCAAGATGTTGCTTAAAACTCCGGTAGTACTCGACCTCCCTGATGCGCCCCTGCAATCACTGACCGTTGACACGGCAGGGTATCTAACATTGGATAAGGCTGACAAAAACAGCAAGATTTATGTACTTAAAACACAGATCAGGGCGGAACGTTTCCTGAAAGGAAAATTGAAAGTTACTTCTCCCGTCCGCTGGGAAGTCTTTATCGACGAAGTTTCCAAGCAGACAAAGGACGCCGCCGAAGATAGTATCAGTTCTGCCTCCTCTCGGGATATAGCTCTTACTCTGGAACCGGAAAGAGATTATGAAATCACAATCAAATTGCTTTCCACCGCAGAAGACAAAGCTGCTCCTACCCTGAAATGCGAGTTTATCAAGGACAATAAATTCAAGGATATCGCCTGCACACTAGATCCGAATGCAAAGAAGCGTTTTTCACTGGATAATACAGTGTACGGCAACCGTGTTATCTCCGTTGCGATCTCTCCGAGTGGAAAATACCTGCTGACCCGTTATTGGAACAACCATGCTGCCAAACGCTCGCGTACATACTGTCAGCTCACGGAACTGAAAACCGGAAAGGTTCTTTTGGATAATGCAAGAGACGGTATGCGTTGGATGCCCAAAAGCGACAAACTCTATTATACCGTAACAGCGCTTAGCGGAAATGACGTTATCACGCTCGACCCTGCTACACTGAACGAAGAAACTCTCTTGAAAGGGATTCCCGAACAGAGCTTTACATGGTCGCCCAACGAAGACTTCCTGATCTATTACCCCAGAGAAGAAGGAGAAAAAGAACAAGGTGCTCTCCGCCGTATCGTCAGCCCGGCAGACCGTATTCCCAACACTCGCGGACGAAGCTTCCTGGCTAAATATAACATAGCCAACGGTGTTTCCGAACGGTTGACTTATGGTAACCATAGCACTTACTTACAGGATATTTCTCCCGATGGGAAATTTATGATATATAGTACATCGAAAGAAAACATCACTCAACGTCCGTTCTCTCTGTCTTCTCTCTACCTGGTAGATCTGGAAACGTTGAAGGTTGACACTCTTTTCCACGACGAACGCTTCCTGGGAGGTGCCAGCTATTCACCGGACGGCAAGCAGTTATTGCTTACAGCAAGTCCCGAGGCCTTCGGCGGAATCGGAAAGAATTGCGGTAATCATCCTATTGCCAATGATTTCGACACACAGGCATTTATCATGGACCTGGCTACCCGCAAGATACAGCCGATTACTAAAGACTTCAACCCGACTGTCAGCCCTCTGCAATGGAATCGCGGGGACGGATGTATTTATTTCAATACGGACGATGGCGACTGCAAGAACATCTATCGCTACTCGCCCAAAAACAACAGTTTTGAGAAGTTGAACCTGGAAACGGATGTTACCAGTGCTTTCACCTTATCGGAATATAATCCGGGAATCGCTGCTTATATCGGTCAATCCGACCATAATGCCGGAGTTGCCTATCTGTATGACATGAAGAAAAAAACTTCCCGGTTACTGGCCGACCCATTGAAGCCAATTCTCGACCAGATAGAATTAGGTAAAACCGAACCGTGGAACTTTACGGCCTCGGACGGAACGATAATCACCGGAAAGATGTGTCTGCCGCCCAACTTCGACCCGAATAAGAAGTATCCGATGCTTGTTTATTACTATGGCGGAACCACTCCTACGACACGTGGCATCAGTAATCCGTATTGTGCCCAACTGTTCGCTTCACGCGACTATGTAGTGTATGTGATTCAGCCTAGCGGTACTATCGGTTTCGGACAGGAATTTTCTGCACGCCACGTCAACGCGTGGGGAAAACGTACTGCTGACGATATTATTGAAGGAACAAAACAGTTCTGCAAGGAACACCCGTTTGTAGACGAAAAACGAATCGGATGTCTCGGTGCTTCCTACGGAGGATTCATGACGCAGTATCTGCAAACTCAAACTGACATCTTTGCCGCTGCCGTGTCTCATGCAGGTATCAGCGATGTGACCAGCTATTGGGGAGAAGGTTACTGGGGCTATTCATACAATGCGATTGCCGCTGCCGACAGCTACCCCTGGAAAAACCCGGATCTGTTTACCAAACAAGGCTCTTTATTCAATGCTGACAAGATCAACACTCCATTGCTATTGTTGCACGGAACCGTAGATACCAATGTACCCATAGGTGAAAGTATACAGCTTTTCAATGCCTTGAAGATATTAGGAAAGACTGTTGAATTCATCACAGTAGACGGTGAGAATCATTTTATTTCAGATTACGACAAGCGTATCAAATGGCACAATTCTATTATGGCATGGTTTGCACGCTGGTTGCAGGATCGCCCGGAATGGTGGAATGAGATGTATCCCGAACGTCATTTGTAACTCCCGGTAAACAGGAGTACTATTCCCAAATAATAAGGTGCCGCTGATCGAATGTCAACGGCACCTTATCTTTTTATAATCAATGTTCTTTTATCTCTTTACAGCAGCAATCAATTCTTCTGCCGAAAGAAGATTCTGTTCTCCTGTCTCCATATTCTTCAGCATAACTTTGCCCTCATTCATCTCGTTTTCACCTACGATAGCGACAAACGGAATATTCTTCGCATTGGCATAGCTCATTTGTTTTTTCATCTTGGAGGCATCCGGGAAGATTTCGGCACGGATACCTGCTGCACGCACTTTTGCCAAAACACCCATAGAGAAAGCCGCTTCCTTTTCACCGAAATTGATGAATAACACTTCTGTTCCGTTCACAGCTTCTTTCGGATAAAGTTCGAGCTGGTTCAACACATCGAAGATACGGTCTGCACCGAAAGAGATACCGACACCGGATACCCCCGACATACCGAATACTCCGGTCAGATTGTCATAGCGTCCACCGCCTGTGATACTGCCGATTTGTACGTCCAACGCCTTCACTTCAAAAATAGCCCCTGTATAGTAGTTCAATCCGCGGGCCAATGTCAGGTCAAGTTCAATTTCATTCTTCAGCCCCATTGTTTCCAATGTATTCAGAATAAACTCACTTTCCTCCACTCCCTTCAATCCTACTTCACTGGCTGACAACACTTCTTTCAATGTACCCAGTTTCTCCGCATTCGTGCCGTTAAGAAGAATAATAGGCTGCAATTTGGCAATAGCCTCATCACTGATCCCTTTCTCTTTCAGTTCGGCATTCACGTTGTCCAGACCGATCTTATCCAGCTTATCTATGGCTACGGTTATATCGACAATCTTATCAGCTTCACCGATAATCTCGGCAATACCGGAAAGAATCTTACGATTATTAATCTTGATGCATACACAAATACCGAAACGGCTGAATACAGTATCAACAATCTGCATCAGTTCTACCTCGTTCAGCAACGAATCACTACCTACCACATCCGCATCACATTGATAAAACTCACGATAACGCCCTTTCTTGCGGGCGGTCGGCACGCCATACCGGCTGAATCTGATAGCGTTTGAAAGGGAACGTGATTTCGTCACGGTGCATCACTACATAACGGGCAAAAGGTACAGTCAAGTCATAACGCAATCCTTTCTCACAGAATTTGCTTGCCAACTTTGCTGCATTACGGCTCAACAATTCCTCGTCAGTGATACCGGAAAAATAATCTCCCGAGTTCTGAATCTTAAAAAGAAGTTTGTCGCCTTCATCTCCATACTTTCCCATGAGTGTAGAAAGCATTTCCATAGATGGAGTTTCTATCTGCTGGAAACCATAAAGATGATATACGTCACGAATCGTATTAAATATATAATTACGCTTCGCCATTTCTACCGGCGAAAAGTCACGAGTTCCTTTAGGAATACTTGGTTTTGCTGCCATAATATTACTGTTTATAATTTTAATTGCGCAAATTTACTGCAAATTTCCGAGCAACACTTGCATATATCTGAAAAAATCGTCAACATTCTACCCTAAGTTGTGCAAAACCCGAATATATGATAACGTATGACAAACAAAAGAGTGCCTTCCAGAATCCTAATGCGGACTAAGAAGGCACTCTTTTATATTTTATGGAGAAGTTTTTAGTCTCTTCTACCCATGAAGATCATAATGTAGTAAATCAGCGTTGCCAATGAACCCAATGCAGCCACCACATAGGTATAAGCAGCGGAACGAAGTGCATCTTCAGCTTGTCTGTGATTATACGAGTTGGTGATCCCGGATGAACTCAGCCAAACGAGTGCACGCTTACTTGCATTGATTTCCACCGGCAAGGTGATAAAGCTGAACAATGTAGTCATGGCAAACAATATAATACCTGCCAACAATAACTGAGGGAATGTATTCAGCAATAAAATACCTCCCAACAACACCCATGTCATGATAGAAGACGCAAAGCTCACTACCGGGACCAATGCGCTACGCATTTTCAACGGAGCATACATACGTGCATGCTGCACAGCGTGTCCACATTCATGGGCCGCTACGGCAGCCGCCATTATGCTGTTACTTTCATACACCCCTTCACTCAAATTCACTGTTTTGTTAGTAGGATTGTAGTGGTCGGTCAACTGTCCTGGAGTATGTGTAACCTGCACATCATAAATTCCATTGTCATGCAGCATCTTCAAAGCCACGTCGCGTCCTGTCATGCCGTTGCCTGTAGGAATCTTAGGAGTACTTCTTGAATTTGTTTTGCAAATTCATCTGTACCAACCAACTGACAACAGCGATTCCTATAAATAATACCCAATAAGACATCATATACTTTTCAATTTAATTATTACTCTATATATCTATAAACAAATTGTTTGCCAAAAATACGGGGAAACGTCAATGTCAGAATAGTTTCCCCGTGCTTTTATGAAGAATTAGCTAAAAATTAGTCAATCGTCAGTTCTACTACATAGTCAATATCTTTCGGACTTCAGCGAATTCGAGCAAAACACCAGCTTTCGTCTTGGTGAAAGGCGAACCGGAGACTGATCTTTAAACAACACGCCTTCTTAACTTTCTTATCTGTCAATGGCAGGAATAATGCTTTATCTTTCAAATCCAGAATATGTACATAGAGTTTATTCCCTTTCTGTGTGGTCACTCCCCAATCGTGCGGAGCAACTATGCCGCTTCGTGTTCCATAGATTGTCTCTCCGTATTGTTTCATCCACTCGCCCATCTCTGCCAAGCGTTGCACAGCTACCGCAGGAAGTTCCCGTCAGGTTGAGGACCGATATTCATCAAAAGATTGGCATTCTTACCGGCTGCCTTCACCAGATAGTGAATCAATGTCTTTGTAGATTTATAGTTCTGGTCGGTAATCTTATACCCCCACATACCATTCATTGTTTCGCAAGTTTCCAACGGCAGGCGACTCACCTCCTGTCCGGAAAGTCCCGAAGCATTCTCACCCGGCAGATCGCGTTCGAAAATCTGAATATCTTCTCCATCAAAAGGCGTCTGATGATGATTATTTCCCACCAGGCACCCCGGTTGGAGCTTATGAATCAAAGCATACTGTTCGGGCAATTCCCAATCAAAGTCTTTATTCTGATCCTGATCCCACCAGCCGTCGAACCAGATAGCACCTACGGGACCGTAGTTTGTAAGCAATTCCGTCAACTGGTTATTCATAAATTGATAATAGCTTTTCCAGTTTCCTTTTGAATCCGGCCGCCCCGTTCCACGCCCTGTTCGTCCCCAGGGATAGTCCTCACGCGCCCAGTCAAGATGAGAATAATAGAAATGAAGTTTGATTCCCTGTTTGGCACAGGCAGCAGCAAGCTCCTTCACAATGTCTCTTTTGAAAGGAGTAGCTTTCACCACATTATAATCCGAATATTTGGTATCAAACATCGAGAAACCTCGTGATGACGGCTAGTAAAACAGATATATTTGGCTCCCGAAGCTTTAATAGCCTCCACCCACTTATCGGCATTAAACTTGGAAGGATAAAATCCACCTGCCAGTTTGGCATACTCTTTATAATTCAGATTATTGTTTGTCATAGTCCACTCACCGGTAGCGAGCATGGCATATAGCCCCCAATGAAGAAAAATACCAAACTTATTGTCCTGAAATTCCTGCCGTGCTTTCAAGTTTTCTTCTGTCGGCTGATAGGAAGACTGGGCAAAAGCCCCACAACTCATGGCGAGTAATAAAAGAAAAGAAATAAAACGTGTTTTCATAAGGCATTTATTATTTGTGTCCATACTAAGCAACAAAGATTTGAACAAGAAAGGCGGAGTTTGTCTTCAATCTCCGCCTTCCCAAAATATAATAGAACAAATGTTATTCTTCTGTATAACGTTCGATCGTCTGTGCTCTGTCCGGTCCTACAGAAACAATCTTGATTTCTACGCCAAGTTGTTCTTCCAGGAAAGTCAGATAAGCGTTGAACTCTTCCGGGAATTCATCTTCGCTCTGCATCTTGGTCATATCTGTCTGCCAGCCCGGAAGCTCTGCATAAACAGGTTCTACCCCTTCTGTGATGTCATACGGGAAATAATCGATTTCCTCACCATTCACTTTGTAGGCAACACAAGCTTTGATTGTTTCGAAAGTATCGAGTACATCGCTCTTCATCATAATCAATTTGGTAACCCCGTTTATCATAACGGAATACTTCAGCGCTACCAGGTCGATCCATCCACAACGACGCTTACGTCCGGTAACAGAACCGAATTCATGTCCCAAAGTACACATCTTGTCTCCTGTTTCATCAAACAGTTCTGATGGGAACGGGCCTGCTCCTACGCGAGTACAATATGCTTTGAAGATACCGTATACTTCACCGATACGGTTGGCGCTACGCCCAGTCCGGTGCAGGCTCCCGCACATACGGTATTGGAAGAAGTCACGAACGGATATGAACCGAAATCAATATCAAGCATAGTACCTTGCGCTCCTTCACAAAGAACGCTCTTACCATCTTTCAACAGATTATTCACTTCATGTTCGCTATCTACAAAATGGAATTGTTTCAGGTATTCGATACCTTCCAACCATGCTTTTTCCAGTTCAGTAAGATCGTATTCATAGTTCAGGCTCTTCAGAATTTGTTCGTGACGAGCCTTTGCGGCAGCGTACTTCTGGTCGAAATTATGAAGAATATCACCTACACGAACACCGTTACGGCTCACTTTATCCGTATATGTAGGGCCGATACCCTTGCCGGTAGTTCCCACTTTGGCGTCTCCTTTGGCTGCTTCATAGGCAGCATCCAGAATGCGGTGTGTCGGAAGAATCAGATGAGCTTTCTTTGAGATGTGCAAACGTTCTTTCAGCGGATGCCCTGATGCTTCAAGCGCTTCTGCTTCTGCCTTAAACAGTGCCGGGTCAAGTACCACACCATTACCGATGATGTTTACCTTGTTTCCTTGAAAAATACCGGAAGGATAGAGCGGAGCACATATTTCTGTCCTTCAAACTCAAGCGTGTGACCGGCATTCGGGCCGCCCTGGAAACGAGCAACCACATCATACTTAGGTGTTAAAACGTCGACTACTTTTCCTTTACCTTCGTCGCCCCATTGTAATCCTAATAGAACATCTACTTTCATTTTTCTTTTTTATTGTTGTTATTTACTTTTTTCCGTTTGTTAGCTCTGTCGCACTTACCATATACTCATATATATATAAGGAGTAATGCGAAAGTTGGAAGCGGCTTAATTTCGTATTTTCAATGGCATGCTGCAATTCCTCGTTCTGAAACTCGGTCACTCTACCGCATTGAGTACATATCTGGTGATGATGTGTCTCGCGATTATATGATTTTTCGTATTGGGAAGAAGTGCCAAACTGGTGCTTAATGACCAGCCGCGCATTGATAAGGAGGATAATGGTGTTGTAGAGAGTTGCACGGCTCACCCGGAAATTCTCCTGGTCCATCATCCGTGAATAGAGCATGTCTATATCGAAATGGCCGTCGATAGAATAAATAGTATCGAGTATGGCGTAGCGTTCAGGAGTCTTACGATGCCCGTTCGCCGTGAGATATTCCGTAAATATCTGCCTTACTGTATCTTTCACGTTTTGAGTTTCCATCATCAGCCAAAATTAGCGCGAACAAAGTTAAGCCTTTTTTGCGGAAAGCAAAAGAAATTCCTCTAAAAGAAAATACAATGTTATCTGTTATTAAATAATAAGGTGATAAAGTTATCAAGTCCCCCTATCTTTCACTTTTATTATATTTCTTCTCTTTCACCATATTATAAAGTATCTGTTCCGCTTCTACCTCAGAATCAGCCATTCCCTCTACCAGACGGCATACTTGGAAGGCGTGTTCCTCGTTATGCTGCATATAGCGGCGGATACCGCCATAAAGCCGCATTACGCACGTGATAACTCTCGGAATGAACTGCAAACCGCCTGGTCGAGAAATTCGTTGCAGTACCGTTCATTCATATCCCCCTTCTTCATCAGCAAGCGGGCAGCAGTGAGAAACCCGCACGTCTGTATATACTCCCGCTCATCCGCAATCCATTGAAGAGACTTCGCCGGGGCATACGGCAAATGCTGAAGAGATTCATGCAAGTCAGCTCGGCTATTTCAATATTTCGGATGCCCTCTACCCAAATATCCGCTATCTCAGGATAAAAGGTATCAATCGGTTGAAGCATCCCCGCCAGAATTTACATTCGCGGATGTCCTCTTTCCACAGAGCCTGTGCCAGGTGAGTGATTCTTCTCGTAGCCTTCGGCAATTGCCTTGATACGGGGAAGTTCTACACCGAAATTCAATTTGTAGACCAGCCCTTTTCACGCATACTTTGAGACACAGCCCCGTTCATAGAGAGGCGGAGCTGTGTCTTGATATCTTTTAGTTGTTCATGTAAATCCACAAAACAATGATTTATAGTTAATTATTAATAGAAGGCAGATTAGAATAATCCTTACTGTAACGCAACATTTGTTCTGCATAACCTTCGTCATAAGTCACCTTCACATCGGTTATCTTACCGGCTGCATCTACCACTGCTTCATATTTCGGATTTACAAATCCCTTGTACGGAGCCAGATTCAGTTTCTTATAACGTTCCAGAACTTCGGCATGCAAAGCCGGATCTACCTTCACTGCATAGTTTTCTACCAAATCATGCGCACCTTGATAGTCGCCTGTTGATTTGATACGTTGGATTTCGGACAGTAATTTACCGAAGAGTGCACGCAATTTTTCGTAATCGTTCACTACTACATAAGTTTTACCATCTTTCTTCACCATTTCGACTACTTTATCGGCAGCACCTTTCTCAAACACCCAGCGGGCAATGAACTGACGGTTACGCATATGAGCCTCCTCCACAGTATTACCCGGTTCGATGCGAACCAACTGTGTCATTAGGCCGTTCATCAGATAAGTATAATATTCTGCTTTGTAAGCATCTGCAGGGTGAGGCAATCCCAATTCTACCAGCTTAGGATCAGCTACATAATACAGACCGAATAAGTCAGCGCACGTGCCTCCTCAATGGTGGAGCCATAAGCTTTCAATGCATCCGGATCTAACGCCCGGAAGCAATTACCAGAACCGTGTCCCAGACATTCGTGCAAGTCCGTATGAAGCTCACCGTTAATCAGAATATTTATCTATCAACTGTAATTCAGCATCGCTATACACAAATTCTTCATTGAATCCGTTGCCATGAGCAGCCTTATTATATGCATCTGTAATATTACCGATAGTCACGGATTTAGATCCATGATGGCTGCGTATCCAGTTGGAGTTAGGAAAATTGATACCAATCGCCGTCGCCGGATAAAGGTCACCGGCCAGAATAGCGGCAGTGATTACCTTAGCAGAAACACCTTTCACTTCATCTTTCTTTGAATTGATTTATCAACCGGAGAGTGATCTTCAAACCATTGGGCATTGCCACTGATAATTTCAGTGCGGTGAGTAGCTTCGATATCCTTAAAGTTAACCAATGATTCCCAGCTTGCTTTCATCCCCAGCGGGTCGCCGTAACTTTCGGTAAACCCGTTCACAAAATCTATCCGCGAATCCAAGTCCTTCACCCAAAGAATTGCATATTCATCGAAATCTTTCAGATTGCCTGTTTCATAAAATTGAATCAGCTTGGTGATAACGGCTTTTGCGCCTCACTCTCTGCCACGGTTTCCGCTTTCTTCAGCCAATAAACAATCTTATCGATCGCCTGTGTACAAACCACCCACTTTCCAGATCTTCTCTGTCAATCTTGCCGTTTTCCTTTACCAAACGACTGTTCAGACCGTAAGAAACAGGCGTTTCATCTTTCGGGTCTTTCATATCACTATAGAAGTCGTTCTGCCTCTTTCTGCGTCACACCATCATAATAGTTACAAGCAGAAGTCAATACAAGATCTTCACCGTCAGCCTGGTTTACCCGCTTCGGCATAACTGCTGGATCAAAAATAACCGGGAATAGCTCGGCACAGAGTTGATCGGCAGTCTGCCCTTTCTCCAGCGGAAGCAACTTGGCATCCAGACCGAGCACGGCCTGTTTCAAGAATTCCTGTGAGAAGTTCGGCACAAATTTCTCTGTACCGTAATGATGATGAATGCCATTAGAGAACCACACACTTTTGAGGTACACTTCCATCGCCTTAAAATCAGGCGTATTTTTGTCTCCTTTATATCCTGTATAAACAGCTTCCAACGTTCTCCGGATACGCAGGTTATATTTTCCATTCTGGTCAAACAGAATATCCCGTCCTTCCAGAGCAGCCTCTGTCAGGTAGTAAATCAGTTCCTTTTGTTTCAGCGTCAGTTCCTCAAATCCGGGAACCTTATAACGCAATATTTGTAAGTCTGCAAATTGTTCCACTGTATAATCAAATTTATCTGCCTCGGCAGTTGTTGTTTTGGCTCCTCCGTCACGATGATAAAAGGCAGCGGTCACATGCTATTAAAATTGTTTTTTCATAATGTCGGGAGATATTGATTGGTATTTAAAATGAGAAAAGGAATTATCTCCAAAATCTTTGCATTCAGAGTAATTCCTTTTACATTTTCTAAAGCAGCAATTATTTTTTTTATCTGCGTGTTTTTTGCGATATCCATTAGGAGTCTCACCTACGTTTTTGTAAAATGCAGCGTAGAAAGACTGACGGTTGGCAAAGCCTACCATGGTGCTAATTTCCTCTACATTCTTGTCGGCATATCTCTTGTCCGTCAATAAATGCTTAGCATCTTTTACTCTGTACTCATTCAATAGGCATGAATAGTTCATACCAAAGCGAGAGTTAACTACAGCAGACAGATAGCGAGTGTTCGTTTTCAATTCTTTCGCCAAATCCTTTGCCGAGTAGTCGGGATCCTTTGTACTTTTTCTGCACAACAACGATATTCAATATCTTGTCATACAATTCATCTGCCAATTCCGGACGAATCAACGAGCTGTAAGCAGCCTTCTTCTCTTTCTTTCTCCCTCAGGTTGTAGGGGCGCTTCTTTCAGGAGCTTCCTGATTCTTTGTTTTCTAAATCACTCATTGAATTAACTGGTTAGGGTTTGTTCTTTTGTTAATAATTGCTCATTTGCAACCTTAGATTTACAAATGTCTTACTTTTTTTTTAAACACACAATTATTTTGTGCATTTTTTTTCTAAATAAACAATCAAAAAAGGTTGAAAAGTAGTCTTTAAGCCGATTTAATAAGAAACTTTAACTTTTGCAAAAGAGGTTATGATATAAAATGAATACGTTTATCAGCTTGTTTTATATACAATAATTAATGTACCTTTGCAGGATAAAACTTTATCAACGAAAATGATACAGACGCTTAAACGATATTTTGGTTACGATAGTTTCCGCCCCTTACAAGAAGAGATTATCCGCACATTACTGGCCGGAAAAGATTCCTTGGTATTGATGCCTACCGGAGGTGGAAAGTCCATTTGTTACCAGCTTCCGGCCCTGTTATGCGAAGGAACTGCCGTCGTAGTTTCCCCTTTAATTTCCCTGATGAAAGATCAGGTGGAATCACTTTGTGCCAACGGTGTAGCTGCGGGTGCTCTGAACAGCAGTAACGACGAGACGGAAAATGCCGCTCTACGCCGTTCTTGCATGGAAGGAAAGCTGAAATTACTCTACATTTCGCCTGAGAAATTAATAGCAGAAGCCAACTATCTTTTAAGAGATATGCACATCTCATTATTTGCCATAGATGAAGCGCATTGTATTTCACAATGGGGACATGATTTCCGTCCGGAATATGCACAAATGGGATTCATACCAATGTTTCCCAAATACCGATCGTTGCACTAACCGCTACTGCGGATAAAATCACCCGCGCGAAGACATTGTCCGCCAATTGCATCTGGTTCATCCCCCGTACCTTTATTTCATCTTTCGACCGGCCGAACATTAGCCTGACTGTGAAACGAGGCTTTCAGGCGAAAGAGAAGAACAAGGCTATCTGGAGTTTATCAACCGACACAGCGGGAGAAAGCGGGATTATTTACTGTATGAGCCGGAGCAAAGACAGAAACTGTGGCGCAGATGTTGCAAAAGCAGGGAATCCGCTGCGGAGTCTATCATGCCGGATTGTCCACCCAACACCGGGACGAAACACAGAATGATTTTATCAACGACCGCATTCAGGTGGTATGCGCCACGATTGCTTTTGGTATGGGAATCGACAAATCAAATGTGCGTTGGGTCATTCATTATAATCTGCCCAAAAGTATAGAAAGTTTTTATCAGGAAATAGGACGTGCCGGACGGGATGGACTGCCCAGCAGTACTGTCCTATTTTATTCACTCGGAGATCTTATATTACTCACTAAATTTGCTTCGGAAAGCAATCAGCAGAGCATCAATCTGGAAAAGCTACAACGGATGCAGCAATATGCTGAAGCCGATATTTGCCGGAGAAGAATCCTGTTAAGCTATTTCGGAGAAACAACAACGGAGGATTGCGGTAATTGCGATGTTTGTAAAAATCCTCCTCAACGATTTGACGGTACGGTCATTGTGCAAAAGGCATTAAGCGCCATCGCACGTACAGAACAACAAATCAGCACAGGATTGCTGATTGACATTCTCCGTGGAAACTATTCTGCGGAAGTAACCGGAAAAGGGTATCAGGAACTTAAAACGTTCGGTGCCGGACGCGACATTCCTCCTCGTGACTGGCAAGACTATCTGCTTCAGATGTTGCAACTCGGCTACTTTGAAATAGCCTATAACGAAAACAACCATCTTAAAATTACTGCAAGCGGAAGTGATATTCTCTTCGGGAGAGCTAAGGCAACATTAGCAGTCATCCGGCACGAAGAAGTCGCCACTCAAAAAGGAAAAAAGAAAAAAGTGGTTGTTGCAAAGGTACTTCCTTTCGGCCTGGAAGGTGGAGAAAACGAGGATTTATTCGAAGCCTTACGCGGATTGAGGAAACAACTGGCCGATCAGGAGGCACTACCCGCCTACATCGTCTTGTCAGACAAAGTATTACACCTGCTTAGTATTTCCCGTCCTACCACTATAGAAGAATTCGGAGAAATCAGCGGTATCGGAGAATACAAGAAGAAAAAATACGGAAAAGACTTCGTTAATTTGATTAGGCAGTTTGTAGAATAATCATACGTCACTTGCACTGCTTAAGCTGTTCGTGCAAATCAGCCGGAGGCACTCCCAATGAAATGGCTTTCTCAAAGTCAGCTTTGGCAAGTCCTTTCTTTTTCTGTGCCAGATAGATATTCCCACGCAGCAGATAAGCATCAGCCGAGGCAGCATCCAACCGGATCGCTTCCTCCAAATCAACCAATGCCAGATCTTCATGCTTCATTTCACGTTCCACGTCGGCACGGGCAATATAAAGCGTCGCATCGTCAGGAGTAGCCGTAATCATCTTATTCAGAATTTCAAGAGATTCCCGAAATTTTCCTTCTTTCTGCTCCAGAGTAGCCAATCCCAGACGACCGCTATAACTCTGCGGATCCAGTTCCAGCAAACGATTATAATCGATTCTCGCAGCCGGATAATCCCGGCGGAGCACATAAATATAGGCACGCATCAACAAAGCTTCCTTGTTCTGCTTATCCTCATCAAGCACCTGACAATAATCGGTATAAGCACGGTCTGTTTTTCCCATTTCCATATAAATAGCGGCACGGTCGAGTAAAATAGGAACTGCCAAAGGAGCAAAATTCAGTGCAAAAGAATAAGACTCCAGCGCTTTATCAAACTCACCCAAGCGGCGCTGTACCAATCCCAGATTGGAAAAGAGCAACGCATTTTTCGCATTCTTCGGTTCCAGCTTCAATGCCTGGAGCAACAGTTCCTCTGCTTTGGGAAGACTGTCTTTCTCAATACATTCAATGGCTTTCTCGGACAACTGCTGATAAGTTTGTGCAAAGGCAACAGCCGGAAAACAAAAAAAAAGCTATAATAATTCTTACCATACGGTTCAGGTTTAATGAATAACTTAGTCCAACGGATACGCATCAAATGCGAACAACTCTGTTGACAGATAACGCTCTCCCGTGTCAGGTAACAACGCTACGATTTTTTTGTTCTTAAATTCCGGACGCAGTGACAGTTGACGGGCCGCATATACTGCTGCTCCCGAAGAAATCCCGGCGAGCAAACCTTCGGTTGCCGCTAATTCACGTCCCGCACGAATCGCTTCATCATCGGGTACGCTTATTACTTCGTCCACCACAGAAGCATCATAAAGTTTCGGAATAAAATTGCTCCAATCCCCTGAATACGATGCGGAGCCGCCTCTCCTCCTGCCAGAACAGGAGATGCTGCCGGTTCTACGGCTACAATATGAATTTTCGGATTATGCTTCTTCAAAGCACGGGCTACACCGCAAATCGTTCCTCCCGTACCACTCCCGCCACAAAAACCGCGACTTCGCCGTCCGTATCTTTCCAGATTTCCTCACCTGTCGTCCGCTCATGAACGGCGGCATTGGCCGGATTCTCGAATTGCTGTAAGATCACCGAACCGGGAATACTGTCACGCAGTTCCTCCGCTTTAGCGATAGACGCTGCCATGCCTCCTAACCCGTCTGTCAATACAATCTGTGCACCGAGCGCTTTCAACAGATTCCGCCGTTCCAGGCTCATCGTTTCGGGCATAGTCAATATCAAATGATACCCTTTTAATAGTGGCTACCATTGCCAGCCCGACACCTGTATTTCCGCTTGTGGCTCAATAATCGTCGCACCGGGTTTCAGAATCCGCGAGCTTCGCATCTTCAATCATCGAAAGAGCCACCCTGTCTTTCACACTCCCGCTGGATTAAAAGCCTCCAGCTTGGCGATAATATTTTGTTCCAGACCGTACTTTCCGCAATAACCGGAAAGTTCCATCAGAGGAGTATTACCTACCAGATCGGTTAGTTTCTTGCTATCTTTGCCATCTTATTACTTTATTATGTCACTTGTACGACAAAGATAGAGAAAAAAAGGTATGTTTTATATCACTTCATGAGAAAGATAAGGAAAAGTATAGTAACTTTGTATCCGTTCAATCTTTTTAAGTTTACAGATATGAAAAAGAGAATCATACAATTTCTCACGACCTATTTTTTATTTGTCCTCTTATTTGCACTTCAGAAACCAATCTTCATGGTTTACTACCATGACTTATATACCAATGCGTCTCTAGGAGACTACTTCCGGGTCATGTGGCACGGATTCCCTTGGATTTATCTCTTGCGGGATACCTGACCGCTATTCCGGGCCTGCTGCTCATCGCCTCCGCCTGGACCAATTCATCCGTACTCCGCCGTATCCGCCAAGGATACTTCGGACTAATCGCTTTATCATGGCTTGCATCTTTATCATCGACCTGGGATTGTACGGCTTTTGGGGATTCCGCCTGGATGCCACTCCCGATTTTCTATTTCTTCTCCTCTCCCAAGGATGCTATGGCAAGCGTCAGCTTTTGGTTCGTACTGCTGGGATAGTAGCTATGCTGATCTACGCAGCAATTTTATACTTTATTTTCTATTGCGTCCTTATCCGGGAGAAAAAGCCCCTGAAAATTCCTTATCGACGTCAGAATGTCTCGCTTGCACTCCTTATTGCTGACAGCAGCGCTTTTCATCCCTATCCGCGGCGGATTCACCGTATCGACCATGAACTTAAGCAAAGTATATTTCAGCTACGACCAACTGATGAATCATGCCGCCATTAATCCGGCATTCAGCTTCATGTACTCCGCTACGCACCAGAATAACTTCGAGAAGCAGTATCGCTTCATGGACCCTAACACAGCCGACAAGCTATTTGCAGAGATGGTGGACAAACCCGCCACACCGGCCGACAGTATCCCGCAACTCCTGAATACACAACGTCCGAACATCGTCTTTATTATCCTTGAGAGTTTCTCCACACACTTGATGGAAACTTTCGGAGGACAGCCTAATGTGGCTGTCAATATGGATAAATTCGCCAAAGGAAGGCATACTATTCAGCAACTTCTACGGTAGCAGTTTCCGTACAGACCGCGGACTGGCATCTATTATCAGCGGATATCCCGGACAGCCAAGCACCAGCATCATGAAATATCCCGAAAAGACGGACAAACTTCCTTCGATCCCGCGCAGCTTGAAAAACGCAGGATATAATCTGGAATATTACTACGGTGGAGATGCCGATTTTACCAATATGCGCTCTTACCTGGTATCTTCCGGCATCGAGAAGATTATTTCCGATAAGGATTTCCCTCTGTCCGAACGTACCGGCAAGTGGGGGGCACAGGATCACGTCTTATTCCAGCGTCTGCTGAAAGACCTGAAAGAGGAAAAGCAACAAGAACCGTTCCTGAAACTTGTACAGACATCAAGCAGCCACGAACCTTCGAAGTCCCGTTCCACAGACTGGATGACAAGGTCCTCAATTCTTCGCTTATGCCGATAGTTGCGTAGGCGACTTCATGAAACAATACCAAGAGACACCGCTAGTGGAAAAATACAGTATTTGTACTCGTTCCCGATCATCAGGAGCATATCCGTATCCAATAGAGAATCCGCTGGACGGCCAAACAATCCCTCTTATTTTAATTGGAGGCGCAATAAAGGAACCCTTGTGATAGATACTTATGCCTCGCAGATTGACATTGCCGCTACCCTGCTCGCACAACTAGGACTGCCACATGATGAATTTACTTTCAGCAAGGATATCATGAATCCGTCATCTCCTCATTTCGCATACTTTACCCGGCCGAATTATTTCGGAATGATTACCGCCGATAATCAATTGGTATATAATTTGGATGCCAACACCGTACAACTGGACGAAGGACTGCCAAAGGAGCAACCTGGAAAAAGGGAAAAGCTTTCTTGCAAAAGCTCTACGACGACCTGGCGAAACGCTAGGAAATGAGTTATATTGAATATTTATAAAGTAATATAGGACAATTTTCTATTCTTTATTGTATATTTGCGACATTCAAAAATAGATCAATAAAGCCTGATGATACACACCGGAATTGTCCAATATCTTTCGGAGATAGATACAAATATCTTCTTGTCTTTCAATGGTATACATTCCCCCTTTTGGGACTATTTTATGAGTTCTTTCACGGGTAAATTCATCTGGATTCCCATGTATGCCACTATATTGTATATTTTATTAAAAAACTTCCACTGGAAAGTAGTAATGTGCTACGTGGCTGCCATTGCACTGACTATCACCTTTGCCGACCAGATGTGCAGCAGTATCATCCGTCCGGTCGTGGCACGTCTGCGTCCTGCCAATCCGGAAAATCCGATTGTAGACCTGGTGCATATCGTAAACGGCTATCGCGGAGGAAGTTACGGTTTTCCTTCCTGTCATGCCGCCAACTCTTTCGGCCTTGCCATGTATGTAGTATTCCTGTTCCGTAAACGCTGGTTAAGTGTTTTCATCATAACCTGGGCAATACTCAACTGCTACACACTTAGCAATATTCAGCCCTTAGCCTGCGGCCATGAACCGTGAATCGGTTCGAACACCGGAGTACTTTCCCCTGTAGAGGCCGACGGAAGTAAGCCCATAGAGCCACTGATTACAGAACCTTCATCGGTAAGGATATCACCGAATGTATTTTCGGTAACCATCACGTCAAAGAATTTAGGCTCCTGAATCATCTTCATCGCTGCATTATCCACGAACATATAGTCAGTCGTCACTTCCGGATACTGCGGAGCCATTTCCTGTGCAATCTGACGCCACAGACGGGAAGAAGCAAGGACATTCGCCTTATCTACCACGGTCAAGTGTTTTCTGCGCTTCATCGCATATTCGAAAGCTACTTTCAATACGTTCGATTTCCGGACGGGTATAATAGTTAGTGTCATAGGCTTTGTCATTGTCCTGATATTTCTCGCCGAAGTACATACCACCGGTCAGTTCACGGATACAGATAAAATCGGCATTCTCTACCAGTTCCGCACGCAACGGAGATTTGTGAATCAAGCATTTGAATGTCTGTACGGGACGGATGTTAGCGAAAAGACCCACTTCTTACGCATAGCCAGCAAGCCTTGTTCCGGACGTACCTTGGCAGTAGGATCATTGTCAAACTTCGGATCACCGACGGCAGAGAACAAGACTGCATCCGCCTCTCTTACAAGCCTGATAAGTTGCTTCCGGAAACGGATCTCCTACCTCGTCAATGGCATTCGCTCCACAGATTGCATATTCGTAACTTACTTTGTGACCAAACTTCTCGCAAACGGCACTCATCACCTCTACACCTTGCACAGAGATCTCCGGTCCGATACCGTCGCCTGCTAATACAGCAATTTTAAAATCCATAATCGTTAATTCTTCTATTTATATATACTTATAAAACATTCTTCGGGCAAGTTGTTTCTCACTACTCTTCTCGTATTCATCTTCAATGATATTCAGCATTTTCACGGTAGCCTTGATGGCAGCCTCGGTCTGGTCCGCATCCAGTCCGCGCGTACGGAACACCTGCTCATCATAACTCCACGTGATAACTGTCTGCACAAAAGCATCTGTACGCCCACCGGGAGGGATGGTTACGGCATAGTTCGTCAGCATGGGGAATTTGCGTCCTAACGTCACCTTATAAATCTTACGCAGCGCACGTACAAAAGCATCATACTGACCGTCACCGCTGGAACTCTCTTCAAACTCCTGTCCGTTGATTTCAATCTTCAGCGTAGCCATCGGCTTCAACCCATGAGCCAGATTCACAAAATAGCTCTTCAGTTTGACCTTCTCACCCACTGCTCCATGTTTCAACACATCCGAAACAATATACGGCAAATCTTCCTGTGTAACCAGTTCTTTCTTGTCGCCCAACTCGATGATGCGTTCCGTTACCTTGCGCATAGCATCTTCGTCCAGCTCCAATCCGAGATCTTCGAGGTTCTTACGGATATTTGCTTTACCGCTTGTCTTACCCAATGCATATTCGCGCTTGCGGCCAAAACGTTCGGGAAGCAAATCATTGCAGTAGAGATTATTCTTATTATCCCCGTCGGCATGACTCCGGCAACTTGCGTAAAGACATTCTCTCCTACAATCGGTTTATTGGCAGGAATCACAATACCCGAATAAGACTCTACCACCCGACTGACATCATTCAGGCGGCTTTCGTCGATATTTGTCACTGCATTGAAGTGGTCTTTCAGAATAGCCTGCACACTTGCGAGAGGAGCATTACCCGCGCGTTCGCCCAGTCCATTGATCGTTGTGTGCAATCCTTTGGCACCGCTCAATACGGCAGCCAGCACATTGCTCACCGCCAGATCATAGTCATTGTGGGCATGGAAATCGAAGTGCATATTCGGATAATGCTTCTTCATCTTCCGCATATACTCAATTACTTGCAACGGATTCAGGATACCCAAAGTGTCAGGCAGCATATAACGCTTGATACTGGTATCTTTCAATCCCTCCATGAGTTGAAATACATATTCGGGAGAGTCCTTCATTCCGTTGCTCCAATCCTCCAGATAGACATTGACAGCAATATCCTGTTCATCGGCATAGCGCACCACACTTATGATATCCGCCAGATGTTCTTCCGGTGTCTTTTTCAGTTGTTGCGTACAATGCTTCAGTGAACCTTTACAAAGAAGATTTATCACACGGCAGCCGGTACGCTGAATCCAATCGACAGAAGTATGGCCGTCTACAAATCCCAGCACTTCCACTTTATGAAGCAGATTGCGGCGGGCTGCCCAGTCGCAGATCATCTTCACGGCTTCAAACTCACCGTCCGACACACGCGCCGAAGCAACCTCTACCCGGTCTACTTTTAAATCCTCTAACAGCAAACGGGCAATCATTAGTTTTTCATGAGGCACAAAAGATACTCCGCTGGTCTGTTCACCGTCACGGAGCGTTGTGTCCATGATCTCTATTTTGACGCCTTGTTTTCCCATTCTTCGATTTTATTTTTATTGCTTAGCAAGAAAATCTATATCATCCAGTCCGTTCATCAGACAAAGTTTCTTATAAGCGTTGATTTCAAAATGTTCACTCTTGCCTGTTGCCTTGTTAGTGATGGTCTGTTCGGGAAGGTTCACTTCCACTTCCATCTTCGGGTCCGCTTCTATCGAACCAAACAACTCCTGCAGAAACTCCTCGGTAACAACCACCGGCAGCACAAAGTTGTTCAACTCATTATTCTTGTGAATATCTGCAAAGAAACTGGAGACTACCACCCGGAAACCATAACCCGCAATAGCCCAGGCAGCGTGTTCGCGGCTGGAACCGGAACCGAAGTTCTTTCCTGCCACCAATATCTGTCCGCTATAAGTAGGATTGTTCAGCACAAAATCCTTATTCAGTGAACCGTCGGCATTATAACGCCAGTCACGAAACAGATTATCGCCGAAGAACTTTTCTTCACGAGTCGTTGCTTTCAGGAAACGGGCCGGAATAATCTGGTCAGTATCTACATTTTCTAAAGGGAGAGGTACACAAGTACTTGTTATTATATTAAATTTTGTCTTAGCCATCGTCTTATTTACAATTTAATGATTTACGAATTTGAATTACATCAGCTCTCTCGGATCGGTAATCACCCCTGTCACCGCTGCAGCGGCAGCTACCAGCGGACTGGCAAGCAAAGTGCGTGCACCGGGTCCCTGACGCCCTTCGAAAGTTACGGTTGCTGGTAGATACGGAATACTTTCCGGCAGGAATCTTATCATCATTCATCGCCAGACAAGCAGAACATCCCGGTTGGCGGATAGCAAAACCGGCTTCCGTCAATATCTTGTCTATTCCTTCCTTACGAATCTGCGCATCTACCATCCATGAACCCGGAACCAGCCATGCTATCACGTTTTCCGCTTTCTTACGTCCTTTCACAATAGAGGCAAACGCACGGAAATCTTCGATACGGCCGTTTGTACAAGCACCGAGGAACACATAATCAATCTTCTTGCCCAACAAAGATTCGCCCGGTTGAAAGCCCATATAATCCAGTGACTTCTTGAAAGAAACCTGTGCTGTTTCACTCATTCCTTCAGTAGTAGGAATGTGCTGCGTGATACCCATCCCCATTCCCGGATTTGTTCCGTACGTAATCATCGGTTCGATATCCGCTGCATCAAAATGCACTTCTTTGTCAAATACGGCATCATCATCGCTCTTCAACGTCTTCCAATATTCCAAAGCTTTGTCCCACGCCTCCCCTTGCGGAGCACTTTCACGCCCCTTGATATATTCAAAAGTCACTTCGTCCGGAGCCACCATACCACCACGTGCACCCATTTCGATAGAAAGGTTACAGAGAGTAAGGCGTCCCTCCATAGTCAGATTACGGATAGCCGAGCCGGCATATTCTACAAGTATCCGGTAGCACCGCTTGTAGTCATCTTAGACATCATATAAAGCGCCACATCTTTTGCAGTCACTCCTTTGCCCAGTTCACCGTCCACTGTGATACGCATTGTTTTCGGCCGCGACTGGAGAATACATTGCGATGCTAGCACCATTTCCACCTCACTGGTTCCGATACCGAAAGCGATTGCTCCCATAGCACCGTGAGTAGAAGTATGCGAGTCACCGCAAACAATCGTCATTCCCGGCAATGTCAAGCCACGTTCGGGACCTACCACATGAATAATACCATTCTTAGGATGCATCATGCCGTAGTGTGTCAGACCAAAATCCTTCGCATTCTGCGTCAGCGTGTCCACCTGCGTTTTAGAAATCGGATCTTCAATCGGCTTGTCCTGATCATGTGTCGGTGTATTATGGTCGGGCATACAGAATACCTTTTCCGGACGCAACACTTTGATCCCACGTTCACGCAGTCCTGCAAAAGCCTGGGGACTAGTCACTTCATGGCAATATAACCGATCTATATAAAGCTGTGTCGGGCCGTCTTCCACGGTAGTCACCACATGGGCGTCCCATATCTTATCAAATAATGTATTCATCTGTCTATTTACTATTTTACTAATTACTATTTACTCTTTCAATCAATCTCTGTAATACCAAACCGACTGTCAACCTCTTTTTTACGATTTGAATTTGTTGATACAGTCAATGTAGGCTTCTACCGAAGCGGCGATAATATCCGTATTAGCTCCGAAACCATAATATATCTGGTTATCGTATTCTACCTGCATGTGAACTTTACCTACGTCATCACTTCCCTTGCTGATAGCCTGAATAGTAAATTCTTTCAGTGTCATGTGGCGGTCAACAATCTTCTTCAATGCTTTGATAGCAGCGTCCACCGGACCATTACCACTGGCACAAGCTTCAAACTTCTCACCTGAGATATTCAATCCGAGACTGGCTACCGAACGTACACCGACACCACTTGTCACCTGCAAATAATCCAACTTGATGCGATGATTCACACTACGGTCGGCACCTGCCAATACCAGTATATCATCATCATTAATATCTTTCTTCTTATCCGCCAATTTCAGGAAAGCTTCATATACCTTGTCCAGTTGTTCCTGATCCAGATTCACTCCCAATATAGAAAGACGATTCTTCAAAGCAGCACGTCCGCTACGGGCAGTCAATACGATAGAATTATCGTCGATACCCACATCGTGCGGGTCGATAATCTCATAGGTCTGTACATTCTTCAAGACACCGTCCTGATGGATACCGGAAGAGTGTGCAAAAGCGTTACGTCCAACAATTGCCTTATTCGGCTGTACCGGCATATTCATCAAACTGGATACCATACGGCTGGTCGGATAAATCTTCTGCGTATTGATATTGGTCTGAATATCGATTTCGTGATGACTCTTGATAATCATAGCGATTTCTTCGAGTGCAGTATTACCGGCACGTTCGCCGATACCATTAATAGTAACCTCTACCTGGCGAGCACCGTTCAGTACACCTGCCATCGTATTTGCAGTAGCCATTCCCAAGTCATTATGACAGTGCGTAGAAAGTATGGCATTATCAATGCCGTCTACATGGTCAATCAAGTATTTAATCTTGGCACCATATTCAGAAGGCAAACAGTAACCTGTTGTATCCGGTATATTCACTACTGTAGCTCCCGCTTTGATTACAGCTTCTACCACACGTGCCAGATATTCATTATCCGTACGGCCTGCGTCTTCTGCATAAAATTCCACATCGTCTACAAAACGGCGGGCATATTTCACAGCAGCTACTGCACGTTCGATAATCTCTTCACGATTCGAATTGAATTTATATTTAATGTGCGAATCAGAAGTACCGATACCGGTGTGAATACGTTTATGTTTAGCAAATTTCAGTGCATCTACGGCTACATCAATATCTTTTTGAACTGCGCGGGTCAAAGCACAGATAGTAGGCCAAGTCACCGCTTTAGAAATCTCAATCACAGAATTAAAATCACCCCGGACTTGAAATTGGGGAATCCTGCTTCAATCACGTCTACTCCCAAAGCTTCCAATGCCTTTGCTACCTGAATCTTTTCTACTGTATTCAACTGGCATCCCGGAACCTGTTCACCATCGCGAAGGGTGGTATCAAAAATAAATAACCTATTGTCCATCTTCTATTTATATTATATAATTATTAGCATTAAAAAAGCCTTTCACACATGGAAGTGAGAAAGGCTTTCGTATATCTTTATTATACACATTTACGCGTAGCACTCACTTCCACTAACCCTTGATAGTAGAATAATAATACCGCATAGTAGAATATGTATAAACATCTGATTCATCTTTTGTCTCTTTTATTAGTTTGACGGTGCAAAGGTATAGATAATTTCTTTACCACCAAATAATACGTTACTTTTTTATCGTAAAAAAATTTCATTTCATAAGTTAAAGCCGATTATTAGCAAAAATGTATCACGAATAAAGCGATATGTTTATTAAAACAGAAAGAGGGAGTAGAATGTTGAACCATTCTCTCCCTCTCCTTCTTTATCGTTCTAAATCAATAGATTACTTTTTATTGCAGCATTCTTTCTTTTCTGCACAGTCTGCTTTCTTGTCGCAAGCAGTAGCGCAAGAATCTTTAGCCTGGCAGCAAGAATCAGCTTCTTCAACAACGGCAGCAGCTTCTACTGTTTCTACAGTTGTTTCTTCGCCTTCAGTAGCAGCATTATTAGTTTTGTTACCTGCACAAGACATCATTGCAAAGGAAAATGTTACTGCAACAGCAGCTAAAAATAGTTTCGTTTTCATACTCTTTAAATTTGCTTTAAACGTTGAATAAAATAATTGTCGGTGACAAATATAGCACTTTTTTCGCAAAGTACCAAATGACAGAAGCCCCTTGACTCAAAATGAATCAAGGGGCTTCTTAAAAACGGCGGCTACCTACTCTCCCACTGTTACGCAGTACCATCGGCGTGACGAGGCTTAACTTCTCTGTTCGGAATGGGAAGAGGTGGAACCCTCGTGCTATAACCACCTGAAGAAGGTTATGACATGATGAAAAGTAAAATTTCAGTGTCTAGAAAGCTAAACGTATATACCCAACCGGTACATGTCCGAAAGAAAGTGAACGGGCAATTAGTAATGCTCGGCTTTGATGTTACCACCTTTACACCTGCATCCTATCAACGTCATCGTCTTTGACGACCCTAAGAAATCTAATCTTGTGGCTGGCTTCGTACTTAGATGCTTTCAGCACTTATCCAATCCCGACTTAGATACCCAGCAATGCACCTGGCGGCACAACTGGTAAACCAGCGGTCAGTCCAACACGGTCCTCTCGTACTAGTGTCAGAGCCACGCAAATTTCATACGCCCACGATAGATAGAGACCGAACTGTCTCACGACGTTCTGAACCCAGCTCGCGTGCCACTTTAATGGGCGAACAGCCCAACCCTTGGGACCTTCTCCAGCCCCAGGATGTGACGAGCCGACATCGAGGTGCCAAACCCCTCCGTCGATATGAGCTCTTGGGAGGGATCAGCCTGTTATCCCCGGAGTACCTTTTTATCCTTTGAGCGATGTCCCTTCCATACGGAAACACCGGATCACTATGCTCTAGTTTCCTACCTGATCGACTTGTCTGTCTCCCAGTCAAGCGCCCTTATGCCATTACACTCTACGGACGGTTACCAATCGTCCTGAGGGCACCTTTAGAAGCCTCCGTTACACTTTTGGAGGCGACCACCCCAGTCAAACTACCCACCAAACAGTGTCCTCGTATCTACGAGTTAGAACTCAAATAATCAAAGGGCCGTATTTCAACAGCGACTCCACAAATACTGGCGTACCTGCTTCGAAGTCTCCGGCCTATCCTACACATCAATTACCCAAATTCAATGTTAAGCTATAGTAAAGGTTCACGGGGTCTTTTCGTCCCATCGCGGGTAATCGGCATCTTCACCGATACTACAATTTCACTGAGCTCACGGTTGAGACAGTGTCCAGATCATTACACCATTCGTGCAGGTCGGAACTTACCCGACAAGGAATTTCGCTACCTTAGGACCGTTATAGTTACGGCCGCCGTTTACTGGGGCTTCAATTCAATGCTTCTCTTGCGATGACATCTCCTCTTAACCTTCCAGCACCGGGCAGGTGTCAGGCTGTATACGTAATCTTTCAATTTAGCACAGCCCTGTGTTTTTGTTAAACAGTTGCCTGGACCTATTCTCTGCGCCCAACTCTCGTTGGGACCCTTTATCCCGAAGTTACAGGGTCAATTTGCCTAGTTCCTTAACCGTGAATCACTCAAGCGCCTTAGTATATTCAACCCGACTACGTGTGTCCGTTTGCGGTACGGGTACCTTAAAGATTAAGTTTAGCGGATTTTCTTGGGAGTATGCTTACACGCACTATTACCTTATTCCGAAGAATTTGGTATACTATCAGGTTCGACTCTTATCCTGGATTTGCCTGGGATAATCAACATCTACACCCTTCAACGGACTATTCCGTCAGTCCGCGGCGCTGTCACTCCTCCGTCTCCACGTCACTCCTTAAGGTAGTACAGGAATATTAACCTGTTCTGCCATCGGCCTCACCGTTCGGCTGAGCCTTAGGACCCGACTAACCCTGATCCGATTAGCGTTGATCAGGAAACCTTAGTCTTTCGGCGAGGGGGTTTCTCACCCCCTTTATCGTTACTTATACCTACATTTGCTTTTCCACACGCTCCAGCAAAGCTCACGCTTCACCTTCGACGCAGAGTGGAATGCTCCCCTACCGATCCTTACTGATCCCATAGCTTCGGTAAATTGCTTGATGCCCGATTATTATCCACGCCAAACTCCTCGACTAGTGAGCTGTTACGCACTCTTTAAATGAATGGCTGCTTCCAAGCCAACATCCTAGCTGTCTTAGCAATCTGACTTCGTTAGATCAACTTAGCAATTATTTCGGGACCTTAGCTGATGGTCCGGATTGTTCTCCTTTAGGACATGGACCTTAGCACCCATGCCCTCACTCCTGGGATCGAACTACTGCGCATTCGGAGTTTATCAAGACTTGATAGGCGGTGAAGCCCTCGCATCTTATCAGTCGCTCTACCTCACAGTAGTAATTCCCAAGGCTGCACCTAAATGCATTTCGGGGAGTACGAGCTATCTCCAAGTTTGATTAGCCTTTCACCCCCACCCTCAGTTCATCCGGAAGCTTTTCAACGCTTATCGGTTCGGTCCTCCAGTTAGTGTTACCTAACCTTCAACCTGACCAAGGGTAGATCACTTGGTTTCGCGTCTACTCCTTCCGACTAATCGCCCTGTTCAGACTCGCTTTCGCTTCGGCTACACATTTTGAAATGCTTAACCTTGCCGGAAAAAGTAACTCGTAGGTTCATTATGCAAAAGGCACGCCGTCACAACCTACGTTGCTCCGACCGCTTGTAGGCGCACGGTTTCAGGGACTATTTCACTCTTCTATTCGAAGTGCTTTTCACCTTTCCTTCACAGTACTGGTTCGCTATCGGTCTCTCGGGAGTATTTAGCCTTACCGGATGGTCCCGGCAGATTCACGCAAGATTCCTCGTGTCCCGCGCTACTCAGGATACCACTACGCTTCGTTTAGCTTCGAATACCGGACTATCACCGTCTATGGTTTCATTTTCCAAAGAATTCTTCTCACTAAAGTTCTTGCGACATCGTGGTCCTACAACCCCAATATTGCCGTAACAACATTGGTTTGGGCTAATCCCCGTTCGCTCGCCACTACTAGGGGAATCATTATTATTTTCTTTTCCTACAGGTACTAAGATGTTTCAGTTCCCTGCGTTAGCCTCTTGCTATGCAAGATGTCATTCCTTCAGAATGACGGGTTGTCCCATTCGGAAATCTTCGGATCAAAGGTTATTTGCACCTACCCGAAGCTTATCGCAGCTTATCACGTCCTTCATCGCCTCCGAGAGCCAAGGCATCCGCCATGCGCCCTTGCTTACTTTCTTTCAAACGTTTTATTCTCATATTGGTATTGACTTGGGGAATTGCTTCCGGCTGTCAATATTGCATATTCGAACACGTACGGTTTGATATATACTTTTAGCTCTTACTTTTAATTTTACTTTTTGTACATCATGTCAAAGATCGTTTCTCTTTTCAGAGAGAGTGGAGAATAACGGATTCGAACCGTTGACCCTCTGCGTGCAAGGCAGATGCTCTAGCCAGCTGAGCTAATCCCCCAAGAGGTTATTCAAGAATGTTGTTTTTTAGTTTTTAGCTGTCACTATTCCTCGTTCTTGAGCTTGGTAGTCCCAGGCAGAGTTGAACTGCCGACCTCTACATTATCAGTGTAGCGCTCTAACCAACTGAGCTATAGGACTAGTTCAACCTTGTCTACCTGTATGTTAGACTCGGCTTCTTTTTTCTCTTGTTTATCTCTATCTATACTTCTATAGATGGTTGATCTATATGTTATAAATAAACAAGTACCAGTAGTACAATAAACAGAACCTTTAAAGTCATTATTTTTAACGATGGCTTTTACATTATTTGTGACAGTTACGGCATCGCTCCAGAAAGGAGGTGTTCCAGCCGCACCTTCCGGTACGGCTACCTTGTTACGACTTAGCCCCAATTACCAGTTTTACCCTAGGACGCTCCTTGCGGTTACGTACTTCAGGTACCCCCGGCTTTCATGGCTTGACGGGCGGTGTGTACAAGGCCCGGGAACGTATTCACCGCGCCATGGCTGATGCGCGATTACTAGCGAATCCAGCTTCACGAAGTCGGGTTGCAGACTTCGATCCGAACTGAGAGAGGTTTTTGGGATTAGCATCCTGTCACCAGGTAGCCGCCTTCTGTACCCCCCATTGTAACACGTGTGTAGCCCCGGACGTAAGGGCCGTGCTGATTTGACGTCATCCCCACCTTCCTCACATCTTACGACGGCAGTCTCTCTAGAGTCCTCAGCATGACCTGTTAGTAACTAAAGATAAGGGTTGCGCTCGTTATGGCACTTAAGCCGACACCTCACGGCACGAGCTGACGACAACCATGCAGCACCTTCACAACAGCCTTACGGCTATACTGTTTCCAATATATTCTGTTGCAATTTAAGCCCGGGTAAGGTTCCTCGCGTATCATCGAATTAAACCACATGTTCCTCCGCTTGTGCGGGCCCCCGTCAATTCCTTTGAGTTTCACCGTTGCCGGCGTACTCCCCAGGTGGAATACTTAATGCTTTCGCTTGGCCGCTTACTGTATATCGCAAACAGCGAGTATTCATCGTTTACTGTGTGGACTACCAGGGTATCTAATCCTGTTTGATACCCACACTTTCGAGCATCAGTGTCAGTGACAGTCTAGTGAGCTGCCTTCGCAATCGGAGTTCTTCGTGATATCTAAGCATTTCACCGCTACACCACGAATTCCGCCCACCTCTACTGTACTCAAGACTGCCAGTTTCAACTGCAATTTTACGGTTGAGCCGCAAACTTTCACAACTGACTTAACAATCCACCTACGCTCCCTTTAAACCCAATAAATCCGGATAACGCTCGGATCCTCCGTATTACCGCGGCTGCTGGCACGGAGTTAGCCGATCCTTATTCATATGGTACATACAAAATTCCACACGTGGAAAACTTTATTCCCATATAAAAGAAGTTTACGACCCATAGAGCCTTCATCCTTCACGCTACTTGGCTGGTTCAGGCTCTCGCCCATTGACCAATATTCCTCACTGCTGCCTCCCGTAGGAGTTTGGACCGTGTCTCAGTTCCAATGTGGGGGACCTTCCTCTCAGAACCCCTATCCATCGTGGTCTTGGTGGGCCGTTACCCCGCCAACAAACTAATGGAACGCATCCCCATCGATAACCGAAATTCTTTAATAAAAATATCATGCGATATTCGTATGCTATCCGGTATTAATCTTTCTTTCGAAAGGCTATTCCGGAGTTATCGGCAGGTTGGATACGTGTTACTCACCCGTGCGCCGGTCGCCATCTTTAGTTTGCAAGCAAACTAAAATGCTGCCCCTCGACTTGCATGTGTTAAGCCTGTAGCTAGCGTTCATCCTGAGCCAGGATCAAACTCTTCATTGTAAAAGTATCTTTTATCATCTGTTAAGATGATCTTTTTGCTCTGTTCAGGACGCCGTAAATTTATTGACCTTATTCAAATACCTATTAGTCTTAATTGTATCACTACTGAATAAGACAAGTATTGACGGTTCTATTTTTTTACTTTGTACTACTTGTATTGTTTATCAATATTTCAAAGAACTTGTCGCTTCCGTTTCAAAAAGCGGGTGCAAAGGTAAGAGGTTTATTTTTAACTACCAAACTTTTTCGGAAGTTTTTTTTTAGTTTTCTTCTTTTTACGCTGGTTTCTCTGGCTCTCTATGCGAAAGGGAAAGAAGGTATGAAAGAATAACTCTTGCCAATTTTCTTTGCGAATCGGACTGCAAAGATAAGAACTTTAGTTATTATAATCCAAACTTTTTCGGAAGTTTTTTGTTCTTTTCTTTAAGTATAATTCCACTTTTTCACTAAGTCAATTTGTCAAGGCTTTCTTCTCTTGGAAAGCGGGTGCAAAAGTACGCCCTTTTGGTATACACTCCAAATATATCAAACTATTTTTTCTAATTATTTTTGAATACATTTGCTAAAGTGCTGACGCATAACGATGTTGTAGAACATATTTTTTATGTATAGGGAAATTGTGCGCGGAAACGACGAGAGGGATACACATTATTATATCACACGCGGACGCGTAGGTGCGCCGGGAATCAGTTTGCGTTAGGGAGCAATTAAAGAATCAGTTCATTAAAATAAGAGGAAAGAAAGATAGATATAAGAGATAGTGGTTTTATAGTGGATTCCATTCCTTAGTTTGATTCATTAATATGATACTTGTATGAGAATGATGCGTAGAAACTTCACTTTGCTGAAAAGGATTTTTCTTTTTCATTTCTCATGTTCTCATAATATACATAATAATCATCTGTGAATCAAATAGATAATACTATGAGAAATAAAACACAAAAGGGTATTTCTCATAGTATTGCCATGATTTAGTCCGTAAAATCGAGCATTTCTCATAGGGTTTAAACTATTTCTCATCTTATTCTCATACTCCGTCTATACATTTTACTCATTTCTCATACAGTATAATTGTAGTTTTTCCGGACTTTTGCCGGATTTACGATTACTCCTTTCCTTCTTCGGTTTTATTAAGCAACTTCTTGCTATTTACTACTTTCCTGTATGTTATTCACCTTATACCTTTATGTTTTTCCCTAATCATTGTTATTTCTTCCTACCACTATTCGTATCGTTGCACTCTAGTGAACAGATCGTTGCACTGGAGTGAACGGTTCTATCCACTCTAGTGAACAGACCTTTCCACTCTAGTGGAACGATTCAGATACCGGTAGGAAAACATGCGAATATCTACTCCATACACTTTCATAAACGCTTTATAATATATTATTAATCAATGCATAACTGAATATGTAGCATTGAATCTATTACAATTAATTAGCCTCTTTGCCCTACGAAAGATTATGAGAAATGCCTTAAAAAGCTATGAGAAATACTTTGTTTTGTGGACAAAATGCTGGTAATACTATGAGAAACACCCTTTATTCTTTTTATTTCTCATAGTGTTATATAACTGATTTAAAGATGGTTATCACATATATTATGAGAACATGAGAAATGAAAATGAAAAATCATTTGCAGGAGCTTTGATATAAATACAGGAAACTATCCACGCCTATGTTTTTCGAGAAAATGATAAATCGGTTCAGTTCATATCATAGATTTATTTCGTACCTTTGCCATTCTATTTATATAAAAAGAAAAAATGAGTAAAGAATGCACACTCGCAGATTTCACAGATATTTTTGATTACTCCACAGGATGGTTCAGCGACAGTAGCATTTGTAGTCTATTCTATCAGATATTCAAACGATTCCCTTCCATGAAAATGGTAAAATATAAAGTAAACCAGGATTTTCTGAAAGAAATCAAGGAACTTTATCAGCAAGATGACGCGTTCGATATATTCGAGCATGTGTACTGCAATCATTTTGAAAATGAAAAAGAAGAAGAGGAGGAAGAAGAAGATAATACATCTACAAAAGAGTTATACGACTGTATCGTTATCTGCAAAAAGAATTTGATGATCGGCTATTTTGATAATTGCGTAAAGATTGTCTATTCCAATATCGACAAGGAGGAAATCAATCAGATCAATCAGATTTGCGAAAACCACAAGAAGGAAAATGAGAAACTTAACAATCTATTTATAGTAACATACTCTCATAACTACTTCAGCCTGAAACAATCGCAAGTTAATGAACCTGCTATTCAGATTGATCGTCACTATAACGATGATTTTGTTCCCGTAGCTGCCGAGATCGAAAACTTTCTGCTGGAGGACAACAAAAGCGGATTAATCATTTTGCATGGAAAACAGGGTACAGGAAAAACGACTTATATCCGCCACCTTATCAATCTTGGAAAAAAGAGAATGATCTATATGAGTGGAGACCTGGTAGATAAACTTTCGGATCCGAGCTTTATCACTTTCATCCGCCAACAAAAGAATTCTATCTTCATCGTAGAGGATTGCGAAGAACTATTGTCAAGCCGCAACGGAGGCAACCGTATGAATGCCGGCTTAGTCAACATACTGAATATTAGCGACGGGCTATTGAGCGATGAATTGTGTATCAAATTTATCTGCACCTTTAATGCTCCATTAAAAGATATCGACGAAGCATTGCTTAGAAAAGGACGTCTGGCTGCCCGATACGAGTTTAAAGACCTGACTACTGATAAGGTTAATCAACTAATCAAGGAAGAAAGCCTGGATATTCCCGAACAGACACACCCCATGACACTGGCTGAAATCTATAATTACGAAGGAATGGATTTCTCCCAGGGAAGAAAACGGGTAGGATTCTAAAGATATTCTCCGGAATAGAATTGCCAGAGAAAAAACAGGCAATTATTATTGTGGAATACAAGTATATAAATTTTATCTACATCCGGACACGATTCGACATTTTTATACGTTTATTATACGTTAAAAGAGTTGCCCTATTATTGAGCAACTCTTTTAAATATAAAACTTCTTAAGTTCAAACTTAACTTGTGATACCTTATACGGACATATTCTTACTTATAAGTTAACGGAACTTCAAAGATATTCACTCACAAAACCTGCTATTATCCAAAGCTGAAGGGAAAAGCGCTTTCATCAGATAAAGCAATTAATCCATTTTTCCGTTGGATACAAATTTTGTTCTCTCGTGCCAACCAACCGGCGGCCAATGCTGTACTTTCTACGCTTAGGTTTAATCTTCTCGCCAATTCAGGTATTGAAATTTCACCAATTTCTTTCAGGGCATACCAGACCTTTCCGGCATTGTTCCCTACAATTGTTTTATCCATGGCTATTTTTATTAATAATTCGGTTACAATATAATCATTTTAATAATAGTTTATAACAAAACCGGCTTTTTTATTTTAGTTTTTGACATTATTTAAAACAAGAAAATCAATTTCGCAATTAACGGTTAAAAATTTGGTCATGGTTCACACCATAACACCACTGTAAGGTACATTATATATCAAAATAAATTCTCAAAACAGGTATAGGGCAACCATAGAAAGAAAATAGAAAGTTGACATTTCCGCAATATCGGACAAGTCATTTCGCTTTTTTACCAATACCTTTGCGAAGTGAAATACCAAAATTAGTTATGCAACAGAAAAAAACAACGAAAGAGGAATATCAAAAGTGCGTAAATGTTGTAGTGGAATACATCATCAACATTTAGGAGAAGATATTGATTTAAAATCTCTGGCCAGAATTTCAAACTTTTCTCCTTTTTACTTTCACCGGATCATGAAAGCTTTTCTCGGTGAACCGATTGGTACGTTTATTGTCCGGACGCGGACAGAAGCTGCCGCACGCCTACTCCGCTACTCGGATATTCCGATTGCTGACATCGCCTACCGGATTGGTTACGCATCCCCTTCTTCATTATCGAAAGTGTTCAAGCAATTTTATGGCATTTCACCTTTAGAATATAGAAACAATAAAAACTTTGTAATTATGAAACCAGCGATTATCAGGCCAGACCTGGAACTAAAAAAAGAGATCAGAAATGTCTCCGAACGGAATGTAATTTATATCCGCCTTACAGGAGACTATAAACTGAATGATTACGGTGGTACTTGGATGCGTTTATTCCAATTCATCAAAGAAGAAAAACTGCCGATGGGAGATTTCAGCCCGCTTTGCATCTACCACGATGATCCGAAAGTGACGCCAGCCGAGAAACTGCGTACAGACGTATGCATGGTAATGCCTGTAAAGGTTGCCCCCAAAAGTGATGTGGGATTCAAGGTTATCCCAGCCGGACGTTATGCTATTTTCCTTTATAAAGGCCCGTATGACAATCTGCAAGCTGTGTACGATACGATTTACGGAAAGTATCTGCCCGAAATGGAATGTACGATACGTGATGAAGCCAGTGCTGAACGCTATCTGAACAATCCATGTGACACTCCCCCCGAAGAGTTGTTGACGGAGATCTATATTCCGGTAGAATAATCCGGATAAGGGGACGAAGGAACAGCAGTCACTTCCAGACAGGCTGTTCCCTCTTCCCTACCTGTTATTTTTCAGCATAGACGCCAATCCTGTTTCCTTCACTATCCGTGAATACGGCAAACCATCCTTTATCGTCTGCCTCAATCTTTGTTTTGGGAATGACAACTTTCCCTCCTTTCAGAAGCACTTTTTCCAACGTTTGTTCAATATCCTCACAGTTGAAATGGATAAGTACGCCATGCGTTGAAGGAAGAAAGTCGAAATTTGAAGCATAAGAAATAGCACCGACGGTTTCACCTTCTTCCGTGAAACAAGCCATTTTCTCTGTTTCACATTCAAAAGTCGGAAGTTGCACACCCAACAGAGTTTCGTAAAATCGACAGCCCGACGGAAATCGGTAGCAGGAATCTCAAAAATGCAATTAATTTTTTCATCTCGTTTCTTTTTTTTATGGTTACTACTAAGCCTTTGCAAAGACATTGCAAAAGTAGGGTAACACGAGGAAGCCCGATAGGAAAAAAGAGACATCTTTAAAGTTCCGAGAAGTAATCGGAATAAGGAGCGCATACAGAAAGATATTCTGCAGGCGTATAACCGGAAAAGAGTTTGAATTCCTTTATCATGTGAGACTGATCGGAAAAGCCACATTCATAAGCCACTTGTACAAAAGGAATCGTAGCATCCTGTTGCAGCATGGATAACGCCCGTTGCATACGGATAATACGAATAAATTCCTTGGGAGTAGTGCCAACATAATCGGCAAAGATACGCCCAAACTGCTTACTGCTCAAACAGGCTGTTTCCGACAAATGAGAAATATTGATTTGCGGCCGGAGGTTTATTTCATGAAAGACAGCAGACATCCGCTTGAGATTATACTCGGGAAGAGTGTATAAACGACGAAGAAAAAACTGCTCTATCAACCGAATACAAACTGCATTATCAGAAGTATCCGTGACCTGTTTCACTAAATCCGACAGTTCTACATCTTCCATCGCATCGATATCTACAGTCTGCCCACGGAACAAATGACTGGGTATATGAAACAATGCTTTTACCGCATAAGGTTGAAAAACAACAGTAATCATCTCTATCCTGCCTGTAGACATCACATCCGAGAAACCGACCGATTGTCCGGAAATAAAGGATTGGGGTTGCAGCTCCGACTCGCCCAACAAAAGAAGTTGTTTCCCTTTATGGAATACCAGTTGCATGCAGCCAATAGGCAGAGTCCGTTCGGAGACAGGAGCTATTGAGTCGTCTTGCAATATCCAGTAATGCCGTATATAGGGAGCCAGTGCAAAACAGGGTTTTATCAGTTGAAATGATTGCATATAACAAAGATATTATTTCTTAATCCAAATGCAAAAGTAAAACTCCTGTTTAAAAGGGGATAGTAAAAAAAGGACTTCTTTACTTAATTAAAAAAGCATCCCCTGCTTGAAGAAGCATGATTGCAACTCATTCAAACAGAGGAAGAATTCTTTAGATAACGGAAAGTCCATATTCGTAGGCTTCCGACATCGCATTGTAATCTGCATCGGAATATGCGCCTTTATCTCTTGCTTTCTGCATATCTTTCATAAACGATTCCACAGAAGACAGGAAGCTATAATAATTCTTTTGCTCTTCATCATAGCCTGTGACAGCAGGAAGTTTCTTTGCAGCTTCGAGTTCTTTCTTCAATTCTGCCATCTTCACATCAATGCGAGCACCCTCCAGTACATGTTTGCGGGAATAAAGATTCATTATGCTTTGCACAGTGCCGGACATCTTACGCATAGCCATGATTTGATCTTTCAACGGTTCGTCGGCAAGAAGTTCTTTTTCAGCCTGTTCCGTGAGAGGGCTTAGAATATCAAAAATCACTTGTTTATATTCGGACATTTCTACACTTAGCCGATAGTTTTCATCCAAGAGTTTGCCAGCCTTGGCTGTCTCTTTGGCCTGCTTGTAAGAGAGAAACTTATTAAAATTATCATAGAATTGCGCCCGTGCACTGAAAAGTCCTCTATAACTCTGCTTCAGATTCTGACGGACTTGTATATTAAAGTAATCTCCCGGATCCATCAATTCCGCAGTGTCTCTGGCAGATACTTCAGGCGGTGCTATCGGAGATACTTCAGGAACTTTTCCTGTCTGTTCCATATATCCCAAGACCGCATTTACGTCTTTTGCATTAGCTACATGCCTCAACACGATGAGCGATGTATGATAATAGTTTATCACTTTACTGGCATTATCCAATTCCTCCGGAGTGACGGAAGACGCAACCTGCTTCTTGTTCCCTCCCGAACAAGAAACCAACAAGAAAGCACCTACAAGTGCCCCTAACAACAAGATTCTTTTCTTCATAATAATGGTTCAGTTTATTAAGTCTTTCGTACTATAACAATAAAAATCGTTTTTTGTTATAACCAAACAATGCATATTCGAAAAGTGTTCTCTATATGATATTAACTTAAAAATAAAACAAATATGGAACAATCATTTCAAAAAGGAGTTGTGCTCCATTTGGCTTCTCTCATTGAATATACTGAAGGAGGCGTTATCAGCAAACAGTTAATCAAAAGTCCGGCAGGAAATATCACTTTATTTTCTTTTGATAAAGGAGAAGGGTTAAGCGAACATCGTGCCCCGTTTGATGCGCTCGTGCAGGTATTGGAAGGGGTAGTGAATATTACTGTAAACGGAACTCTGTTCACCGTAAAAGCAGGAGAAAGTATCGTATTTCCGGCGAATGCGCCGCATGCCCTTACAGCAGTGGAGAGATTTAAGATGCTGTTGACTATGATTAAGGAATAAACAATCATAGTGTATAAAAACAAAAAATGGCTACTCATCACGAGCAACCAATCTTTTGTTAACCTTAAATCTAATACTTATGAAAAAAACACTGTACAAAGGTACCATATTTCAGGTAAATAGCAAATTTTAGAGCCTAAACAGCCCATAATATAACACGGTTTAATACTCTGGGAAGCGCATTAACATTTCAGACTTCACACGTTAACATTTAACATATTCATTCACACAAGTTACTTCTTGGGTAAGTAAGAATACAAAAAAGAGGGAATCATTGAAACAACATCGTCTTTTTTTTTGTAACTTTGAAATATGATAATCAGTGCCAGCCGCCGGACAGATATTCCGGCATTCTATTCCCAGTGGTTTTTCAACCGGATTAAAGAAGGATATGTATTAGTGCCCAATCCATATCATCCGAAAATGATTAGCAAGATCTCTCTATCTCCTGCTGTAGTAGATTGCTTTGTTTTCTGGACCAAGAACCCGGCACCTATGCTCAACCAACTGGAGAAATTGCAGGATTACAACTATTACTTCCAATTTACACTTAACCCCTACGGAGAAAAGCTGGAAAATCATTTGCCCTCCATCAATAAACGAATGGATACCTTTAAAAAGCTGGCTGATAAAATCGGCAGGGAAAGGGTGATCTGGAGATATGATCCGATACTGACAAACGAGGAATACAATGTTTCTTTCCACCAGGAAGCATTTGCCCGGATTGCCGACGAACTCAAAGACCACACTGCCAAATGTATGCTGGGATTCATAGATCATTACCAGCATATCCGGAACTCTGTACGGTTATTCAACATCCATCCGCTGACTCAAGAGGAAATAGAAGAAATGGCTGTCTCCTTTAAAAAAACAATCGACGTTTATCCCGACATACAGCTGGATACTTGTACTGTAAAAGTGGATTTAAGACATTTAGGTATTCCGAGCGGCCTGTGTATTGATAAGGATCTGATAGAAAAGATCATCGGTTATCCTATCCTCGCCCAAAAGGATAAAAACCAGCGTAACATCTGCAACTGCATTGAAAGCATTGATATCGGAACTTATGAAAGTTGCCTGAACGGATGTATTTATTGTTATGCCATCAAAGGCAATTATAACACGGCAGTATATAATAGGAGAAAACATGATAAAAACTCACCGCTACTCATCGGCCATTTATCCGAAGATGATATCGTAAAGGAACGGGAGATGAAAAGCCTGCGGGATAACCAATATTCGTTGTTTTAATCTCTTCGGTCTGCAGTTGACTTACAGGCATAAAAAAAGGCTATCTATCCCAGACAGCCAATCTTTTGTTAACCTTAAATCTAATACTATGAAAAACACAGTACAAAGATACGTAACTCCAGAGTTGCAAAGAGTTGATTGATTTTTCCATGAATGAATATCAAAGAATAGACGTACTGATTAATAATGTAGGAGGAACTGATCCCAAACGTGACCTTAGCATCGAAAAGCTGGACATCAACTACTTTGACGAAGCATTCCATCTGAATCTCTGCTGCACGATGTATCTTTCCCAACAGGTCATTCCTATCATGACTGCCAATGGTGGTGGGAACATTGTCAACGTAGCTTCCATAAGCGGACTTACGGCTGATGCCAACGGTACTTTATACGGCGCCAGCAAAGCGGGTGTCATCAACCTGACGAAATATATCGCTACTCAAATGGGAAAGAAAAACATCCGTTGCAACGCCGTAGCTCCGGGACTGGTACTTACTCCCGCTGCATTGGACAACCTGAATGAGGATGTACGTAATATCTTCCTCGGTCAATGTGCCACTCCTTATCTGGGAGAACCGGAGGATGTTGCAGCTACCATCGCTTTTCTGGCTTCGAACGATGCCAGATACATCACTGGACAAACGATTGTGGTGGATGGCGGACTGACCGTTCATAATCCGACAGTGGCGTTATCATAAAACGACCGGATAACGTATTATCGGTAAAGATGATAGGCTATTAACCGGCAACCATTACAAAAATAATCTCTTTTTCCTTGATGTTACCGATAGGAAACATATCTTTGTGACCAGTCAGTAACAAAAGTATCAAAGTATGGAAAAAGAGATTACTAAAAACAGACAGGCTACGGAAATGACCCTGATTACAGCCGTCAACGACATCATTGAAGAAAGCGGTTTCGAGGGGTTGGGGATCAATGCGGTAGCAGCCAAGGCCAAAGTTTCAAAAATGCTTATCTACCGTTATTTCAATTCGCTGGATGGACTGATAGCAGCCTACATTCAGCAGAACGACTATTGGATTAATTTCGATGAAGAGTTACCGGATCAGGCTCATTTAGCCGCATTTATCAAGCAGATATTCAAAAGACAAATCATGTGGTTACGGGAGAATTATACATTGAAACGCCTGTATCGCTGGGAACTGACAACGGACAATAAGTTTGTGAAAGAGTTGCGCAACAAACGGGAAGAGAAAGGAATCTGGCTGGTAGAGGCAGTCAGCAAACTATCAAAACATCCGAAAAAAGAGATTGCTGCTATGGCTTCCATCATCACCGCAGCCATCAGTTATCTGGCATTGCTCGAAGAAAACTGCCCGGTCTACAACGGCCTCAAGATTCAGCAGGAAAGCGGCTGGGAGGAATTGGAAGAAGGCATCAATCTATTAGTAGACCTCTGGTTACAAAAACAACTCTAATCAAATGAATAAAATGACAATAATGGGAATATGGTTTCTTTCTCTATTGATAAATAGTGGATGCAACCGGGATTTAGTAGAATACGACAGTAACGATCTTAAAATATCTATTGAAAAAGGGGAAGAGTGGTTGCATAATTTTCCTTTGTTTCTAGGCATCAACATCAAAAATCCGCCCCAGATTGCAATCTGGACTGAAGACATGGAAGGGAATTATCTGTCCACCGTGTATGTGACACACAAAATAGCCACTCAATCCTGGCAAGCCTCCGGCGGTAACCGCCGAAAGGAAGCGCTGCCGCATTGGTGTTATCAACGGGGAATCCAATATGAAGACGGGTTATATCTCCCTAGCAAAAAGGAACCGTTGACGGACGGTATCAGCGGAGCTACTCCGAAAGGTAGTTTTAATGTGAAGATGTCGCCAACCGGGAAGTTGAAGAAGTTTATAGTCAAAATTGAAATCAATCATTCTACAGATTTCAATGATGCATATCCGAAATCGGCCAAAGAAGGAGACGCCAATTACTCCGGTGGAAAAGAAGGGAGCGGACAGCCTGCCCTTGTCTACGCAGCAGAAGTGGATTTGACTTCCGGCAAGAAAGAATTTACAGCCAAACTGATCGGACACGGTAGCCCGGATGGAAGTAATGGAGATCTTACCAAAGATACTTCTTCACTCACAACTGCATTGCATATCGTTAAAAGTATAACCGTGTATGTGCAATAGCAGTAGCTAACCATAATATTATCAGACTCTATCCTTGCATCATTATGAAGAAATTTATATTCATCTTTGCGCTGCTATCTTTCATCACTGTATGTGCCGACGGACAAACAGACAGCAGACGTCTCTCTTACACTACATATATCGGGACAGGTTTTTCTATGAATCAGCCTTCTTACACGCCTTTCAACTGGCAAATCGTCAGTCACTACCACATCAGTCAACGGTTTGCCATCGGTGCGGGTAGCGGACTTTCTGTTTATGAAAAACTACTCATTCCGCTTTATGCCAGTGCGCAATTTTATATAACGAAGCCCAGGAGACTGACTCCTTATCTGGAATGTCATATCGGTGGGTCTTTTGCCACAGACAGAGAAGCAAACGGAGGCTTTTACCTCTCTCCTTCCATCGGTGCACAATTTAAGGTCAACCGGAAATTTAAACTGAATTTGATGGCAGGTTATGAACTCCAGAAACTGGAACGGACAAAGAAACAGGAAGATCCGTATTTCCATACGACGTTTAAGGAAGAATTGTCGCACCATTCCATTACGCTGAAAATCGGCTTGACTTATTGAGGTAAGTATAATAAGAGATAAGGAATTTGCCATTGCAAACAGAATATATATTCAGATCCTGGCTTTATTCCCCTCGAATAAAAAAAGGCATAATTATTAATGATTAAGTCGTTATATTATTCAACAAATACTAACTTTACGACGTTATAAAATATAAAGAGCGAACGAAATGATTGTTAAGACATTACTAGATACCGATCTTTATAAGTTTACCACATCGTATGCTTATATCAAACTGTTTCCCTATGCAATGGGCACGTTTAGTTTCAACGACCGGAATGAAACTCAATATACCAAAGATTTCCTGAAGGCACTCAAGGCAGAGATCAAGAATCTTAGTCAGTTGAGGTTTACGGAAGAGGAGCTGGAATATATGACGAAAAACTGCAGATTCCTTCCGAGAGTCTACTGGGAGTGGTTGTCTTCTTTTCGTTTCGATCCGAATAAGATTGATATTCATCTGGATGAAGCTTGTCATCTCCACATCGAAGTGACTGACTTGCTTTATAAAGTGACTTTATACGAAGTGCCTTTGCTCGCTATTGTCTCCGAAATCAAAAACCGTTTCTTTGGCAATGTAGCAGACATGAACGAGATTCTTTGCAAGCTGTCGGAGAAAATAGAATTGTCGAATCAACATCAGCTTCGCTTTTCAGAGTTCGGCACACGGAGAAGATTCTCCATTGATGTGCAGGAAACGGTTATCAAGAAGCTGAACGAAACAGCGCAATATTGCACCGGAACTTCCAACTGTAACTTTGCAATGAAATATGGAATGAAAATGATGGGAACTCATCCACATGAATGGTTTATGTTTCATGGAGCACAGTTCGGATATAAACATGCCAACTATATGGCACTCGAAAACTGGGTGAATGTTTATGACGGTGATTTAGGTATCGCACTTTCCGATACATATACTTCCGGCATCTTCCTTAGCAACCTTAGCCGTAAACAAGCCAAACTTTTCGATGGAGTGCGGTGTGATTCCGGCAATGAATTTGAGTTTATCGATAAGCTGGTTGCCCGCTACAAAGAGTTGGGAATCGACGCGACAACCAAAACCATCGTATTCAGCAATGCCCTAGACTTTACAAAAGCATTGGATATTCAAGAATACTGCAAAAACAAAATCCGCTGCTCTTTCGGGATCGGTACCAATCTCACCAACGATACCGGGTTCGAACCTTCGAACATCGTGATGAAACTGACACAATGTAAGATGAATGTCAATCAGGAATGGAGGGAATGTATCAAACTGTCTGATGATGAAGGAAAACATACCGGCAGCCTTGAAGAGGTACAGGCTTGCCTGTATGAGTTACGACTCAACAGAAAGCAATAAAAATAAAGAAAAGCAGGAAGTACCTCACCGGAGAATACTTTCTGCTTTTCTTTATGCATATTAGAAGTATGCCAGACAAAGACATACCAGCATAGAATCAGCTACGCATATCATTGTAACAAACTATGCAATAATCGTCAGGATTTGAATCCTTTCACTGCTCTTTCCAATCTTTCCAAAGGTAATTCGCCGGATTGTCTCCAGAGCTGTTGTCCTTTTCTAAAAAGAATAAAGGTAGGAGTCGACTCAACTGTATAGAAATCTGTAAGGGCAGGTTCCTGATCGATGTCTACCAATACCACTTCCAATGTTCCTTCCATCAGTTTCTTAAATTCTTCAACAACCGGTTTCATACGTTGGCAATGAGGACACCACGTTGCATAAAACTCTGCCATTACCCAATCACCGTTAGCCAGTTTCTCCTGATTTCTTTCTTCACGAGCTATTTTCTTTTCTTTCATACGAATATCTCCTTTTAATTAATTACTATCAACCTAACAATATCAGGAGAAATATAGTTTAGAAAAGTAGCAAGGTTATACACTAATTAAAGAATCCTTATTTAAAGACAAGCATTGCACAAAAATGAAACTTTCGTGCAAAAAAGGAACATCTTATTTAATATTTATTTATCTTTGCCCCCCGAAATGGTTCAGAATCCGTATCCAACGGACGACGATTAATAGGGAATCGGGTGTAAGTCCCGAACAGTCCCGCTGCTGTGAAGCTCTGTTCAATGTCTTATAATTGAACTAATTTAACGCCACTGATGTTAATCGGGAAGGCAAATAAGACAAGAGTCAGTCAGAAGACCTGCCATTTTGTGTAAGACGCTCCCCTCCTCGTGGGTTAGGAGAAAGAGCATCACTTGTTAAGCCCCAAATCAAAAAAATACTGTTTTTCGTCGGGTGGAGTATGTCCATTAGATGGGAAGACATTAATAAGTATGTACTTAATTGAAAAAAGTATGATAAAAAAAATCTTAGTAGCCAATCGCGGTGAAATTGCCGTAAGGGTGATGCGCTCCTGCCGGGAGATGGAGATAACGAGTATCGCTATCTTCTCCGAAGCAGATCGGACCGCGAAGCATGTGCTTTATGCAGACGAAGCTTATTGCGTAGGGCCGGCAGCATCCAAAGAGAGTTATCTGAATATAGAAAAAATCATCGAAGTGGCGAAAGCAGCTCATGCGGACGCCATCCATCCGGGTTACGGCTTCTTGTCCGAGAATGCTACCTTCGCCCGTCGATGTCAGGAAGAAGGAATCATCTTTATCGGACCTAATCCGGAAACAATGGAAGCCATGGGGGATAAAATTGCTGCCCGTATCAAAATGATCGAGGCGGGAGTACCCGTTGTTCCCGGCACACAAGACAATTTGAAAAGTGTGGAAGAAGCCATAGAACTTTGCAATAAGATCGGATACCCGGTGATGCTGAAAGCTTCTATGGGCGGTGGCGGAAAGGGTATGCGCCTCATCCACAGTGCCGAAGAAGTGGAAGAAGCTTATACTACTGCCAAGAGCGAATCGTTGTCTTCCTTTGGCGACGACACGGTTTATCTGGAGAAGTTCGTTGAAGAGCCTCATCATATCGAGTTCCAGATTCTTGGTGACAAGCATGGAAATGTCATTCATCTATGCGAACGCGAATGTTCCGTGCAACGCCGTAACCAGAAAATCGTAGAAGAGACTCCTTCGGTTTTCGTGACTCCCGAACTGCGTAAAGATATGGGTGAAAAGGCGGTAGCCGCGGCTAAAGCGGTGAACTACATCGGTGCGGGTACTATCGAATTTCTTGTTGACAAACACCGCAACTATTATTTCCTTGAGATGAACACCCGTTTACAGGTGGAGCATCCGATTACGGAAGAAGTGATTGGGGTAGATTTGGTAAAAGAGCAGATTAAAGTTGCCGACGGACAAGTGCTTCAACTGAAACAAGAGGATATCCGGCAACGCGGGCACGCTATCGAATGTCGTATCTGTGCCGAAGACACTGAAATGAATTTCATGCCAAGTCCGGGTATCATCAAACAGATTACAGAGCCGAACAGTATCGGTGTGCGTATTGACAGTTATGTGTACGAGGGATATGAAATTCCAATCTACTACGACCCGATGATCGGTAAACTGATTGTATGGGCTACCAACCGCGAATACGCTATCGAGCGGATGCGCCGCGTACTCCACGAATATAAGTTGACCGGTGTGAAAAACAACATCAGCTATCTGCGTGCCATCATGGACACTCCCGATTTCGTGGAAGGTCACTATGATACAGGATTCATCACCAAGAACGGCGAATATCTGCAACAACGCATCATGCGCACCAGCGAACATTCCGAAAATATTGCTTTGATTGCCGCCTATATGGACTACTTGATGAACCTCGAAGAGAACAACAGCGGTATGGCTACCGACAACCGTCCTATCAGCAAATGGAAAGAGTTCGGACTGCACAAGGGAGTGTTGAGAATCTAATTTTAACAAAGAGAATTCAATTATGGAAATTCATATAGGAAACCGTGTGGCCGAAGTAGAGTTGGTCAGCAAGGAAGATAACAAGGTGGTGCTTACCATTGATGGAAAACCGTTTGAAGCAGATGTAGTGATGGCGGAAAACGGCACTTGCAACATCTTGATGGACGGACGCAGTTCGAATGCACAGCTGATTCGCCGTGATAACGGGAAAAGCTATAAAGTGAATACGCATTATAGCAGTTTCAATGTAGAAATTGTGGACAGCCAGGCGAAATATCTGCGGATGCGCAAGAAAGGCGAAGAGGAACAGAATGACTGTATCATTTCTCCGATGCCGGGCAAGGTAGTGAAAATACCTGTTGTAGTCGGTCAGGAAATGAAAGCGGGAGATACTGTCATCGTTATCGAAGCCATGAAGATGCAGAGCAACTATAAAGTGACTTCGGATTGCCGTATCAAAGAAATTCTGGTTCAGGAAGGCGATAACATCACCGGTGACCAGACATTAATAACATTAGAACCGATTGCATAACACTAAAAAACGGATTGCATCATGGAAGAAATAAACAAAGCATATGCCACGTTCCGGGAACGTGACCGCATCGCTTCCCTCGGCGGGGGCGTTGAGAAGATAGAGAAACAACACGAAAGCGGCAAGATGACTGCACGCGAACGTATCGAGATGTTGCTCGATAAAGGGACATTTGTTGAACTGGACAAACTAATGGTTCACCGTTGCACTAACTACGGCATGGACAAGAACAAGATTCCGGGAGACGGCATCGTATCCGGTTACGGAAAGATTGACGGTCGCCAGGTATTTGTTTACGCCTATGACTTTACCGTTTACGGCGGTTCACTGTCCGCTTCCAACGCGAAAAAGATTGTGAAAGTACAACAACTGGCATTGAAGAACGGTGCTCCGATTATCGCATTGAACGATTCGGGCGGTGCACGTATCCAGGAAGGGATCGAGAGCCTTTCCGGTTATGCTGATATTTTCTATCAGAATACAATGGCCAGCGGTGTGATTCCACAGATTTCGGCAATCCTGGGTCCTTGCGCCGGAGGTGCCTGCTACTCTCCCGCCCTCACGGACTTTATCTTTATGGTGAAAGAAAAGAGCCACATGTTTGTGACGGGGCCTGACGTAGTGAAGACCGTTATCCACGAGGAAGTAAGCAAGGAAGAACTGGGTGGTGCCATGACTCACAGCAGCAAAAGCGGAGTGACTCATTTTATGTGTAACACCGAAGAAGAACTGTTGATGAGTATCCGCGAACTGCTTTCGTTCCTGCCGCAGAATAATATGGATGAAGCTAAGAAAAAACCTTGCACTGACGAAACAAACCGCGAAGATACTTCTCTGGATACAATCGTTCCGGTAGACCCGAACGTACCGTATGACATGAAAGACATTATCGAACGTGTTATAGACAACGGCTATTTCTTTGAAGTTATGCCGAATTTTGCCAAGAATATCCTCATTGGTTTTGCACGTCTGGCAGGTCGTTCGGTAGGTATCGTCGCCAATCAGCCTGCCTACCTTGCCGGAGTGCTCGATATTGATGCCAGCGACAAGGCGAGCCGTTTCATCCGTTTCTGCGACTGTTTCAATATTCCATTGATTACATTCGAAGATGTTCCGGGCTTCCTTCCGGGATACACGCAGGAAAATAACGGTATCATCCGCCACGGCGCGAAAATCGTTTATGCATTCGCGGAAGCTACCGTTCCCAAACTGACAGTGATTACCCGCAAAGCTTACGGTGGTGCTTATATCGTAATGAACTCCAAGCAGACCGGAGCTGACGTGAACTTCGCTTACCCAAGTGCAGAAATTGCTGTGATGGGTGCGGACGGCGCCATCAATATCCTGTTCCGCAAAGCGGATGCAGAGACTAAGGCGAAAGAACTGGAAGCCTACAAGGAAAAGTTCGCCACTCCGTATCAGGCTGCCGAGCTGGGATTCATCGACGAAATCATCTATCCGAGACAAACCCGTAAACGTCTGATTCAGGCATTGGAAATGACAGAAAACAAGATGCAGACGAATCCACCTAAAAAGCATGGAAATATGCCCTTATAACAACTAGATAAGGTGCGCAAAAGCACCACTCATACAACGAGCTTGCAAAGATTCTATGATATACTTTAGGAGATTTGTAAGCTCGTTTCTTATTTGTAAGCCTGCCGTTTCTTTATATGTGACAAAAAAACGGCACCTCGATTCACATCGCAGCACCGTCACAACACAAACACAAAATAAAACACGACAAAACTACTATGCAATCTTCCTGTCATGCCGGGGAGGCATACCTTGCTTGACTTATCTATATTCGCATACACACAAGAAGCTTTATCAGGCGATTTGCACAATAAATAACATACATTTCCGGATTTTGTTCACAGGATTGATAAGATTTTATTCAATAATATGATAAGAAAATGAAATAGCACGCCCTTTAAGGAATTCAAGAGAAACGAAAAAACGGTACCCCGATTCACATCGCAGCACCGTCACAACACAAACACAAAATAAAACACGACAAAACTACTATGCAATCTTCCTGTTATGCCGGGGAGGCATATTCACTAGCCTATATATATTCGCATACCTACAAGTAGCCATCAGGCGATTTGCATATATAAAACATTCAGATTTTTATTTTGTTCACGAAAGGAGAAGTAAAAATGTTATTTCTTCTCCTTATAGTCTTTCAGGAAGCCTTCCATCAGCCATTTGGCGAGTGCCTGACGATTGGAATTCATCACCAACCGACGCTGATCGAACGTATTCTGGATATTACCCAACTCCACAAAGACGGAAGCGGGAGTGGTATGGGAAAGTACGTATAAGTTACGCCCGCTTACTGTGCCGGAAAAGCCCCGGTTGGGTTGATGCTTATCATATTTTGACTCAAACGTATCTTTCATATTATTTGCCAATCGTTTGCTTTCTCCCTTTTTATTCGAATAATAGAAAAAGACATCCGTTTGTTTTCCCTTACTACGGCTATCAATATGAATAAAAATCGCCCTGCAATAAGAGTAGTTCTTACGGTCTTTCCGGTAAAGAGCGTTTATTTTATCACAGCGTTGCTGTAAGCGTTGCACCTGATTCAAAGGAATTGGATCACCCATACAAGTCTCCCGTTTGCTGTTTGACAGGTATGAATCATCTCGAATACCGTCTTTGGCATCTTGAATGATGATATGAACTTCCGCCCCTTCCTGCATCAGGTTACGTGCCAGACGGAGGGCAATATCATAAGCGTATTCATCTTCGTGCAATTCGTATTTACCAACTTTCCCGATAGCACCCGGATCAGGACCTCCATGTCCGCTGACGACATAAAAGCAAGCACCTGCAAGGCGGTTGGAAGTGACTTTGACATTTGCCAGTTCCTTTCCGAACAAAGGTTCTTTGATAGTGGTTCCTATTTTTGTTGATTTAGCTTTCGGAGATTGTTGCTTTGTCCCGGTATTTTCGGAAGGTGATTTCTTGATGGGAGGAATAACATAAGTCACGCCCACTTTCAGCACATTATTCTTTAGTACAACTTTCAAATATGATACCAGCGAACAGATGGCACGCTTGTTCGACCTTGAAGACAGCGGCTATTTCTATACCCGCCTGCAGAATCCTACAAACGATGCAGTAGCCGCCAAGATTGCCGCCCTCGAAGGTGGTGTGGCCGCTATGCTGACATCCAGCGGACAAGCAGCCAACTTCTATGCCATTTTCAATATCTGCCAGGCAGGAGACCATTTTGTTTGCTCCTCTACCATCTATGGCGGAACATTCAACCTCTTCGGAGTGACTTTGAAGAAATTGGGCATCGACGTCACTTTCGTCAACCCAGATGCCAGCGAGAAAGAAATTTCCGCTGCTTTCCGCCCCAATACCAAGGCCCTATTCGGCGAAACCATCTCCAACCCTACGCTCGAAGTGCTCGATATAGAGAAGTTTGCACGCATTGCCCACAGCCACGGCGTGCCCTTGATTGTGGACAACACCTTCCCTACTCCCATCAACTGCCGCCCGTTTGAGTGGGGTGCCGACATCGTAGTACACTCTACTACCAAATACATGGACGGACATGCCACCAGTGTAGGTGGAGCCATTGTAGACAGCGGTAACTTCGATTGGGATGCACACGCCGACAAATTCCCCGGACTGTGCACACCGGACGAGTCTTACCACGGACTGACTTATACGAAAGCCTTCGGCAAAATGGCTTACATCACCAAGGCTACAGCCCAACTGATGCGCGACCTGGGCAGCATCCAGTCTCCACAAAACGCATTCCTACTGAACCTGGGTCTGGAAACACTGCACCTGCGTATGCCCCAACATTGCAAGAATGCACAAGCGGTAGCCGAGTATCTTGCCCAGAACGATAAAGTGGCTTGGGTGAATTATTGTGGTCTGCCGGGCGACAAATACTACGAGCAGGCACAGAAGTACATGCCGAACGGCTCTTGCGGCGTTATGTCACCTTTGGTCTTGAAGGGCGGACGTGAAGAGTCTATCAAGTTTATGGCGGATGATATTATTGCTGATATCGAACAGGCATTGAACGCATAAGAATACCGTAAAGGCATAAAATAATAAGAGAAGGCACGGGAATGAAATATTTCCCGTGCCTTCTTATTTTCCACAAAAAGAAAGTTAATTTCGAAGAGAATCATTTCAAATGTGAACCGATAAATCCTCCCGGATGTTTATCTTTGCAGGGAACCAAATTCTGCAGAGATATGAAAAAGAATCTATTAGTAGCATTCGTATTATGCCTTTCTTACGGATTTTCTTATTCCCATTCGTTTGATAAACCAATTAATCAGACAGCAAAGATGTCAAACTTTGAAATGGATTCGTTTACCACCAAGAATGGTAAAAGCTTGAAGATCACTTTCTTCAAACATGCCAGCTTATTACTGGACTATGCAGGACAAAAAATATTCATTGATCCTGTTTCCGATTATGCCGACTATACACAACAGCCGAAAGCGGATTTCATTCTGATTACGCATGAACATGGCGACCATTTCGATACTAAAGCAATAGCAGCTATCGAAACAAACCAGACCAAAATTATAGCTAATCCTAACTGCCGGAAAAAGCTGAATAGAGGACAAGAGATGAAGAACGGTGATGTGCTTCAACTCGCCAAAGATATCAAACTGGAAGCCGTACCCGCCTATAATACGACTCCCGGCAGGGATAAATTTCATCCCAAAGGACGTGACAACGGATATATTCTGACTTTAGGAGGAACTCGTATTTATATTGCCGGAGATACGGAGGATATTCCGGAACTAAACCAAGTGAAAGATATTGATATCGCTTTTCTGCCGGTTAACCAACCATATACCATGACACCGGAACAAGCGATACGGGCAGCCAAAATCATCAAGCCACGTGTTTTGTACCCTTATCATTACGGAGAAACAGATATCCATAAAGTAAAAGACGGATTGAAAAATGAGACAGGCACAGAAGTACGTATCCGGGCTTTGCAATAAGATATACGTAAATAATCAGAAAGTGGCTGAAAATATACTCACCTGAATATCCGAAAGGACCTTGAATAAAGTGCACTCCAAAAGTTAGATCTAAAACTTTTGGGGTGCACTTTAATATCTCAATAAGAATGATTTTCGCTTCAAGGGCTTTCCAAACATTCAGTCCCTTATAAAGAGCTTTTCCTTTTTTAATCAGTTACTTCCAATCACACAGCCTCGGCAGACAAACTGGAAATCACTGTATCCACCCAATATACAACTGTTCTATCCGCCGGCAAAACTCCTTCCAGATAAGGTGAATCGGATACCTCCTCCAACCATGCCGTAGTAATCGGTCCTCTTTCTCTTGTAGAACTTTGAGTTCCTAAATACGGACTAAAATTAAAAAACGTGTGTTGTTGCTCTACATTATTTTTATCTATATATGTAAAAACAAAAGCCTTTTTTCTGTTTTCCACCCAATGAAGCCCACTCTATCTGGTATGTTCCTTCAACAAGAATTTGCTCATCCTCTGTCTTATAAATGAATTTCCCTCCTGTTCCTTCTTCAGATAAATGATATACATCATCCGGCCGCAAAATGCAGATATCTCCTTTATTTATAAAAGAATAAGGAGCCATTGCCACATTTACTTTTTCCTGCAACTCGCTTTCCGAATCCAATGACAACATATCTTCACTGGGTCTGGAAACCTGAAATTCAGGTTGGTCGACGCACATAAATGTCAATACGCCATAAGAAACAGTCACAGGCAGGGTGACATAATTACCATCCTTATCAGTAACGGTAACCGTTACTTTCCCTTTTTTACCATGCGAACTAAGCCATAATCGGTTGTCGATGACTGTTGCTGTCACAATTGTTTCATCGGAGCTTTGTGCAGAGTAGCCACCTTTTCCATTGGCTATCCCGATATTCTCCGCTTCCCATCCGTTAAGATACAAGACTGTAGAAGAAACTGTGTTTGTACAAGTTCCTGTTTCGTCAACCAGTTCGGAACCACTAAATAAGATAATCTCTGCATCATCTTGACAGGCTGATACACAAAAAGCCATAACAGAAAGAAGAAAGAAGCCTAATAAAGTTTTTGTTTTCATATTTTCAGTGGTATGGTTAAATCCCGGCATATGCCATTGTTTTGCAAAGATATAAAGTATTTGTAAAAAACACTATCTTTGTATGAAAAGTTACCAATAGTACAGATCCACTAGATTCTTCCATACAGCGTAAGTTATATGAGATATACAACAGAAGGTCGTTGAAAAGGACGTTCCCGGGGGAAAAAGGGAATGGGAAATACGGGAACGTCCTCAAAACATAACAATACAGAAATATGGACTTTCACAAGGGCGCATTTCTGTCTCTCTTATGCAACATTCCCTTCTATAAAAATATGGAGGAAATATCTGGAGAGGATATTATTATGTGGGAAATTTAGTTTATAGTCTTAAAAGCAATCTGATTGCATCAAAGTGATGAACGATAGGCAGTCCGAATATATTCTCCTACTGCATTGTCATCATTGATTTCTATGTATTTTTTCAATAAATCCGCAAATCCGGATTTTATCTGTTCCGTTTGCTTGTTCTCGCAGGCTGTAGAATATTCATCAACAGCCATGAGAAAATCCTGCATTCGTTCATTCAGCATTGTTCCTCCTGTGCAAACCACATCGGAAATATAGGCTTGGATACTACCATTTTCTATGACAACAGGGAGGCGGTATTCCAGTCCCGATTTGCCGGCACGAATAGAAAGCACTTTTACTACGGGCGACACAATAGTCACCGTATCGGAAAAATCAAACTTTCCGTGGACTATTTCTGCACTATCTACCAGCTGCCCGCTCGAAAAATCTTTCATATAAACCATTTTTCCTTCGAATTCGGGCAAAGGTGTACTACCGTTAATCTCGTAACCTTTTATCTGATGCCCGGTGCAAGCCACTATCAGACATATTCCCGGAAGAAAAGATAAAAGTTTCACATATCTGTTCATTAAGCTCTTCATTCTTCTTTAAAAAAGAAAAGCCGTCCGCACTATCAGCTGAACGGCTTTCTCTTTTCATTCATACATTTGTATAATCATTCATCCTTAGAATCTGAATCCCAGTTTCACTACAGGCATTTCAAATATTTTGATATTGTGGTGACTGGCGTTATATTTATCAAATCCTTTCGGGCAAATCTGTATCAAGTCATAGCGGTAAGCTAAAGGATGCATCTCGAACCCGAAAATAAATCCTTTGGCAATGCTATACTCGATACCTGCTACGGCAGCTACTTTCATACCATACATCTGACCGGCTTTGCTTCCGGAAACATAGACCTGTGACGGAAGTTCTTCCGAGTCGTCACTATCCTTATAGGTGTCTCCGGTGTATGGTTCGGTTGTTTCAATGCGTGCCATCTGGAAGCCGAGTGCGCCTCCAAGATACGGATGAATACGTTCGTTGCGAGTCTTGAAATAATAGTTGGAGCCGACAGAGGTATACCAGTTATTAGTCATCTGCGCATTGATATAACTTTGCGCGGGTATGATCATATCGGGTACACTGTTGTCGCCTTCTACATAGTCTTTCTTGGGAGTCAGGCTGATGTTCATGCTAAACTGGAAATTGATGTCCCAGTTGTCAGACAGAAAATACTTGCCTTCGATTCCAGCTATATTGACCAGACTATTATTATTCAGACTCCCGATGTTCAGATAGCGGTTCAGATCGCCGGAGTTATCCGTCCCTCCATTTGGAAGTCCGACTACTCCTCCATCATTGGAGAACTTGGGAAGCAGATAAGAAGTGTTTTCATTAAAAAACTTTCCGCTACCAAGCAGGACTGAAACCTGCCACTGTCCTTTCTTCGGAGCAAACGACGCATCATCACTGCTGCTGTAACGCTGCGCCATTGAAGGCGCAGCTGTCATACAGGTCAGCAAAAGTAATGTGCATAGTTTTTTTATCATCTTGTTACTTTTACGTAGTTAGGGAATTATTTCAAGAAGATAGCAAGAAGTGCTTTCAATTGAGCGCTTGCAGCATCATAGTCTGCCTTGGCAGCATCATATTCAGCCTGTTTTACTTTGATATTTTCCTGAATACTTGCCAATGATTCAGTAATATAATCTGTATCAGTATAAGTACCTGCCGCTAATTTCTCTATATTTCTCTTAGCTTTAGCAACATCGGCCTTAGCGGCAGTGACATTTGCCAGAGCAATCATGTATTCTTCCTTAACCAAGTTTTTGATAGCTTCCAAGGAACCTAAATCACCATTAGTAAAGTTATTATTCAAATAAACAGTGATTTCCGTTTCAATCTTACCTTTGATAATTTCATTATTGCCGTATTCTTTTTGTACTGTTTCAATATTATCATTTACTTCTTTAAAGACTTTATCATAAGCAGCCTGGGCTTCGTCGTTAGCTTTCTTAGCTTTATCTACAGCATCCGCCAAAGCAGCATTTGCTTTATCTTGAGCAGCCTGCTCTACAGCTTTTTGAGCAGTAAATGCTTCTTTCAAAGCTTTGTAAGTTTCTACCTGATCAATTATAGCCTGTAGACTAGCCGTTTCTGCTGTTGCCCAAATCATCTTACCAAGAGAACCATAATTACCATTCTTCAAAGCGTCTACATGGTTACCACCAGCCGCAGCTATTACTTCGTCCTTAGATACTGGCAATCTTCTTGGATTATTACCTGAATTGAAATTATCGCTAAATACAGCAGAAGAAGCAGATTTCCACTTTTCCAATGGAGTCTTTACACTGGAATCTTGCTCTACATCTATTAATTTTCCAATATTTTCTTTACTAATTTCATTTGCAGTAGCAATGTCACCAGCATCCCAAATGATAAAGCCTAAATCTACTCCAACAACTTTTTTAAAGTTATCAGCGTCTGCTATCAACCAAGCAGAGATTTTTTTCGTATCACTTCCTTTTGTTGCAGTTGCCTTAGTAACTTGTGCTTCTTTAGCCAATGCATCCTTATAGTATGCAACTAAAGCCGTAGCTACAGCATCAATATTAGCTTCTTTTTTTCTATCTTCTGGTTTAAGTCCATTATATTTCTTTATTGCAGCATTAGCGGCTGCCTCTGATTTCTCCAAATCTATTTTCAGACTTTCATCATAAGCTGCCATTGCATCTTCCCATGCTTTATAATCTTTAGCATAGTTCTCTTCTGCTTCTTTTTGTGCTGCAAGAGCTGTAGCCAATTGTGGTTTGGCCCATTCTATATTTTCCAAATCAACACCTTTAGTAGCCTTATCAATCAGCTTAACCCAACCATCAATCTGACTTTGTGCTTCAGTAATTTGTATACCTTTAGCATAGGCAAAAGTACCAGTATTAGAATTATAACCAGCAACAGTTGTTCCACCAGATATTGCATCATTTAATCCTTTCTTTACACTTTCAGCCTCCACTTTCTTAGAATAAGCTGCAGCTGTTTTAGCTTTGTTCTTGTTAGAGTTCTGGTTATTTTTAGCAGTCTCCAACTTATTGCTAGTAGCTTCCAAGTCAGATATCAGTTTAGGATTAGCAACTTCCAGCTTACCTTTTTCAATATTATATTGTTGTTCCTTGACTTTTGCAGCAGCAATCTCTTCTTCCAGCTTCTTGACTTCTGCTTCCCAATCTGCAACAGTAGTATACTCATTATCCAAGATAGCTTTCAAGTTATCAGCATACTTCTGCGTCATTTCTAAAGCAAATTCTGCATTTTTCAATGCATTATCCAAAACCGCTTCTAAATTATTATCAGCTACTATATCAGAATAGTTAGCTAATTGCTCCTGAAGTTTTTTTAAGCTACCGGCTTTATAGCCATCCACAGACTGGGTAGGATCTTCAGTAATAAGATAAACATAATACTTAGTCGTAGAAGAATTAGTCTCCGTGCTTTCATCCGGATTTGTAGTAGTAGTGGAATTTGCAACTTCCGATGACAGAATTCTTTTGATAACAGTTGTTGAATATCCATACATTGCCTTGTCCATTGCTTGTTTTGCATAGGCGACTTGCGCTTGTACACCATTCAAACGAGCTTGTTCTTCATCTGTCAGCAATAACTTGGAAGCTTCAATCTGTTCCATAGCTTGCTTGTAAGCTTCCTGTGCTTTAGCAGTGACAGTTTCGGCAAGAAGCATTTTTTCCTTATACTGCTCAACAATCAATGCCTTTTCATTTTCCCACTTAGTTTTGTCAGCTTCCGCTTTTGCAATGGCAGCTTCCGCTTCCGCTTTAGCTTGTGCAGTAGCAGCTTCTTCCTTTTCAATCAGGAGTTGCTTCAACTGAATATTCAGTTCATGCAACTGCAAATCAATTTCTGCAGATTTATTCTGAAGTGCCAAACCTGCATTAACTAACTCTTGCTCTGCAACCTGTGCTTTTCTCAATTCAGCCTCTACAAGCTCAACTGCAGCTTGAGCTTTGATAAAATCAGACTTTGCTCCCCTAAGTTCTGCAATGCCTTCCGGTTCATCGGTATCAATACATCCCGTGAATGTCGCCGTCGTACCTGCCATGAGCAAGGTTGCGACTAAATACGTCCATTTTCTCATAAAAGTAAATTAAATGTTATACAATTAATAAATAAAAAATTTGTTTGTACTAATTCATGATTTATTTCGCTTCACTCCCCCTCTTCCCGTTACTTTGTAGGTAACGGGAAAACCCTTGTGCCTGCTCTTTTGGAGTAGTCTATACTAGAAAATAATACGATATATGACGAATCTTCTTACCCCTGCTTATGAGAAAAAGTAGAGGGGCGGGAAATCTATTGCAAAATTTAGACGTTAACAAAGCTCTAAGACAAAGAATCCACGTGTTCTTCTGTGTTTATTCCTATTTTGAGTAGTTTATTAGAAAAAATGTACGATTTTGTTTGGATGTTTTAAGAAATATGCTCATATTTGCAGCGTCTTTTCTCCCCGTTACCTACAAAGTAACAGCACTATTAATCAGTTACTTGCCACAAATATAGTTCCTCTTCAGCGAAGATAGAATCGTCACATTCGCTTCATCTATTTTCTTATTCTTAAAAGGTTTTAGATAAGTCTCTGTGACGATAATAGATGAATGTCCCATCGCCTCTGAAATAATGCCTGGATGTATCTCGCAATAATATGCCATTGTAGCCCAAGTATGCCGAGCCGTATATGAGCTTAAATCAGAAGTCAATGCAAGTACTTGTTTCAGCAACAGAAGCTGATAGTTAAAATTACGCAAAGCTATCTGATATTCCCTGTAGGTAGCTTCGGTACTTTCTCCGCCAGTCAGTATGGGAAAAAAGATAAGGAGAAGCAGAATCGGTGTTCATATACTTTTTTATTAGTTTCATAGTTTCCGGCAGAAGCGTCACAGTTAGAAGCCGCCCGGTTTTTCTACGACGATAAGTAAGCACATTCCCCACCATATCCTGCTTTTTAAGATAGGCAAGATCTACAAACGGCATACCACGAAGCATGAACATTAAGAAAAAGTACGCGCGCGTACGTTGTAATTCTTCCCTTCCCTGATGAATTTGTTTGGGAAGCTCTTTCATCAATCGTTCCATATCCTCCTTTTCCAGTGCACGCTTTCTGTCAGCACGCGTTCCTGTATAAACATACCGGAAATGATGCGGTATATAAGATGCCATACGACGGTCAACCGCGCGGTTGTACACCGCCCTCAATGTACGCATATAGGTTGAAACCGTGTTCCAACTACAATCCTTTTCCCGCAAATACGTTTCAAAACTTTTAAGAAACTCCTGATTCACTTTCTTGAATGACAGATTCCTGCTCCCATTAAATGCAATGATAGCATTCATGCTACTCCTGTAAACATGAGCAGTTCCATAATTCCCACTTTTTCGAAGCCCTTCAGCTACTTCCTTCATAAATGAAATCAAATTCCCCATTTTTATTAATTTTAGTTATCACTCAAGCACATCCCTGAAGAAAAGCGCCCTCACCGCAATTCCCCCCAATGCTCTTAATTCAAAATCTCAAAGTATCATCATACAAATATGATGAATTATGTTTTCTTTATATACACCCGATGTGTTCCTCTGCCATCAATCCCGATACCGGAACCGGGCGTATACGCCCATTGGCGCAATTCATTGGTAGCCGCCGTGCGCAGCAGACCTGTCAGTTTCCGGTATTCGTAGACCGTCAGAAAAGGATGTTCCTCCAGATATCTAACAGCCAATGCTAGTCGTTGCTTCGGTGTATACTTCTGTGAAGAGCGTTGCGACTTCCACGGAGCTCTTTCCAGCAGACATCTTCCGTTGATACGCCTCACCATCTTCCTGTCTACACGAAAGTTCACGCTCCCCACCACAATGCTTCGTGCGTTACGATGGGTTTCACCCTCTCCGGTCTTTTCGCGTTCTTTATCTTTGCATAACGCCAACGAAGGAGAGAATGTTCCGATACCATCCAGCTTCACAGACTTGCCTTCTGCCATCTGATGTGCCATTTCAATACCGATCTGTGTAATTACGCCTTCCACATCTCCGACATTAAAGCCACTGCTGGATGCTATCTGACGTATTAAATCCTCGGTAGATACCTGATCTATCATTGCAAACCGAGGATAAAGTACCTGTTCGCCCGTTCCATGAATATCGGGCATTTCTTCCATTACGTACATTGCCATAATACTAAAGTTTATTTGAAATATTGATTATTAATAGAAAACTTACTCGCTATAGGTAGAAAACTTGTTCTCCCCTACAGGAAAAGTTGTTTTTCCTATAGGACAAACTAAAACCGCAAGTTCTGGTTTTATAACTGAAACTTCTGATTACATAATCAAAAGTTCCGGTTTTATAATCAGAACTTGCGGTTATAGTTTTCTTACCAACAAAGATACGTTTTCCTGCCGGGATAAGCAAGTTTAATCCCTATGAAAAAGAAGTTTGATTACAATTCAGTTACTTATCACCGTTTCTTTACTTTATATCCTTTCAGGGTAAAACCAACTTCAAACAGGTTCAAAAGGGCTATCCGGATGTTATCTTCTATATAGGTCTCCATATTATCATATTTTGCAAAGTTGACGGGAAGGAGTCTGTTATTCCTCCTAAAGCTTTCATCCGGTATTTTACCGGTAAAACGTCCTTTCTTCTTCACTCCCCAACGAATGGTTTTACTACAAGGAAGAGGTATACCTATCGTCAGCACTTTTTCTTTAGTTACCGTATCGGTGATTCCATGTTTCCAGATACTGATATGGTTGGCTCCCAAATAAGTGCCGATATAAAGGACAACGGTCAGCGTCCAATCGTCCAAAGCCTCATCGGTTTGAATACCATTCACCAAATCAGAGAAATAGCCTTCAACCATTTCTCTGTCAAAACAGTTTAGTTCAGGCCATTCACATTTCTCAAACAGTTGATGCACATTGACAGGAACCAGTAAGGTGGTTATTTCTAACTGATATTTCATTCATTTCGTTTTTATATCATTGCATCTAAAATCGTCTCAAGTATCTTATCGACTATAAATATACAATTTTACCAGATCAAATGCTAAAAGTAGAACTTTTTTAAACCTATTTCTGAAAAAGAAAGGACTGTTTGATACACCCCTCCTATATAAACAGGGTTTATCAGACAGTCCTTTCCGTGCGGAGTATGATTCGTCCGTTATTCAGTGGACGATCCTTGCTTTTCGTCCTTACGGCATTTCAGTTTCCATCTGGAACTTCCGGCTTACTTTCATCAAGTTGATTGTATAAGTCACTACGTTCTGTGCTTCCTGAACCATTGTCAGATAAACCATGCTTACCCGGATGCTTCCTGATTGGCTTTGGATGCGTTGCAGTTCCTTACGTTTCAATAGTGAAAGCTGTCCGTTGAGGTCGTTGGCACGGCGGACTTCTTCTTCGATATCGTTGTACTCATTATTCTCCATTTTCTTGCGGCATTGCTGAATCAGATAGGTAATGTCCTCGGACACATCGCTGAATTCACCTTTCTGAATGGCGTCCAGCGGGTTGAAGTTATTGTCGATATGTTCGAGACAAGGTTCGCAGAGGCGGGAAATACTGTAGACCAATTCGCTGGCGAAGTCGTTGCCTTGATAGTAATAAAGTCCTTTTTCGAGTACGGTGTTATTGTCGAGACGACACATGGCGACGGTGCCCGAACGTTTCATCTGTTTGATGAGCTGTTTCTCAAATTTAGTGGACCCCATGGCACGACGCAATCCTCGCAGATTTTCATGAAGGAATGAAGTGACAGTCAGTTCGAAATTTGTTTCTGCATATTCCAATACTTTGGAAAGTTCTTCGCGGGTGTGCTTACGCATCAGTTGCAGCGCTTCTTCGCTGTCGGCGGTTTGCATCAGTTGTTTCAGCGTTTCGTTACCTTGTTCTTTCGCTTTGCGTTTCTTGTACATCACCTGGCTACGGATCAAGATGAATACAGCTATACCGATGAGGGCGATGATAGAGATGTTACCTCCATAATGGAGTACGAGAGCTACGAAGAAACAGATCGTGAAGGCAGCTCCGGCAGTGATAAACCAACCGCCGATGACGCTCAGTACGCCTGTGATACGGTAAACGGCTGAGTCACGTCCCCAGGCACGGTCGGCGAGCGAAGTACCCATGGCTACCATGAAAGTGACGTAAGTGGTGGACAGCGGGAGTTTCAGCGAAGTTCCCAGGGCGATGAGCAGACCGGCCAATACCAAGTTTACTGAAGCGCGGACGAGGTCGAAAGCACCTCCGTCGGCGATGATCGCTTCGTCTTTGCGGAAGCGGGTGTCCAGCCATTTTTTGCTGCCGTCCGGCATTATTCGGGAGATGCCGTTGGCGAGTGTCATGCTGATGCGGACGATTGTACGGGCTATCGGAGTGCTTCCGAAGGTTTCTTCGCCTTCGTCTTGGCGGGAAAGGTCGACAGATGTTTTAATTACAGCATGTGCTTTTTTAGAGGTGCAGAGGGCGTAGACCATGACGGCTCCGGCTCCGATAAGAAAATACCACGGTGTTTTAGCAGGTCCCAGCAAGGAGGTCATCAGGAAGCCGTTCGGATTTCCTTCTCCGTTGGCGGTGTAATCTAAAAAAGAGGAGAAACCTGCGAGGGGAACGCCAATAAAGTTGACAAGGTCGTTACCGGCAAAAGCGAGAGCCAGAGCGAAGGTTCCCATCAGTACGACGACTTTGAAAACATTGATTTTCAGCCAGTGAAGGATCTGCATTAGTATGGTGAAGAATACGAAGAACACACTGATAAGCATCCAAGTGTTGTCCTGTATCCATTGCTTGTTTTCGGAGGTCATGAAGGAACTGTCTTTCAGTCCTTTGATGAGCATGAAATAGATTATGGAGGTGGCGGCCACGCCTCCGAAGAGTGCAATGCTGTATTTCATCTTTTTCGTGTAGTTGAACGTGAAGATGACACGGGCAAGCCATTGGACGAGCATACCGAAGAAGAAGGCGATTGCCACGGAGACGAAGATCGCCATGATGACGGAAAGGGCTTTGTCGGTGTTTATCAGGTCGCCCAACCCGAGGGTGTCGCTGTTACGTACTTTGATAAGTGGAGAGGGCGAAGGTTCCTCCCAGCAGCTCGAAGACGAGGGATACGGTGGTAGAGGTAGGCATTCCCATTGAGTTGAATACGTCCAGCAGTACTACGTCGGTGAGCATGACGGCAAGCAGGATACACATGATTTCTGCAAAGTAGAAGTGCTCGGGCTGGTAGATGCCGTGCCGGGCAATGTCCATCATGCCGTTGGACAGGGAAGCGCCAATGAAAATACCGATCCCGGCTATGAAAAGAATGGTTTTAAACGAAGCGGCCTTGGCGCCTACCGCAGAGTTCAAAAAGTTAACTGCATCATTACTGACTCCGACGATCAGGTCGAATACAGCTAGTACGAAGAGGAAAATGATAATGCATAAATAAATTGTCTCCATAAATGTGTGTATGTTATTTCCGCCTGCAAAGGACGGGATTTGAGGTTGCAGGGAGATGTCATACATGTTACATTTGTGTTACAATCTTCTTTCTTTTGTCTTGAAACAAAAGAAAGAAACAAAGAAAAAAGAAAAAATTTGATTCAAGGCTGACTTTTTTCTCCTACTGCTCCCTGCACTGCGCTTAAAGGGCAGAAGTACTCGCTACGCTCAAACAGTCTGCCCTTTTTGACGCTCCGTTACGGGGGCTCGCTTGACGGAGAAAAAAGTAGGCCGGAGGGGCGTGCGGGGTGGGCGTTGTGGGGGAGGTTGCATGAGATGTCGGTGTGGTTGTTGCGAGGGAAGCCATATAGTAAGGGCGTATAACGGGGATGTGCAGCGGGAACGTTGCGGGAAGGCCGTGCGGGCGTTGGGGCGTTGTAAGTTGCAGGACACGGGTATGGGATTCTTATGTTAGTTAATTAGTTGGTTGTTTTTTAGTTATTTGTTTTGTTTAACCAGTCATAGAAGGTGTATTGGGCTCGTACAGCGGGGGTACCGGGCGTTCTTTTCTTGAATACGTTTCGCAGTTGGGCGTCTACCCAGCAGGCTTTTTGGTTGTCGGCCAGTTGGATATTCAGCATTTCTATCAGGCTGGCACGCAGGTCGGGGTCGAGTATCGGGGTGACCGCTTCGATACGCCGGTAGAGGTTACGGCGCATCCAGTCGGGGGAACCCATGAATACTTTCGGGTGGTGGTTGTTGCCGAAGTACCAGATGCGGGCGTGTTCCAGAAAACTGTCTACAATACGGGTGACACGGATGTTACGACTGTATGACTGTCCGGGGATGAGACAGCAGATTCCACGGACGATGAGGTCTATCTGTACGCCGTGTTCGGAGGCGTTATAGAGGCGGTCGATCATTGCAGGGTCTTGGAGGGCGTTCATCTTGAAGATGATACGGCCTTGTTTGCCTTCGTCGGCGAGGGCGATTTCCCGGTCAATCAGGCGGTTCAATTCGGGGATGAGGTTGAAGCGGGCGACAAGGAGAGGTGGTGAACTTCGGGTCTTCTTTGCCTTGCAGGGTGCGGAAGAGGTTATAGAGGTCGGCCACTATCTTCTTGACGGCAGGTGAACAGGCCGCAGTCGGCGTAGAGGGTGGCAGTCTTCTCGTTGAAATTGCCGGTGCTGATATAAGCGTAGCTGGGTAGCTTCTCGCCGTTCTGTCCGCGACGGCGGATAAGGGCTACCTTGGCGTGCACTTTCAGTCCCGGGATGCTGTATATTATCTTTATGCCGGCGGCTTGCATCATTTCGGCGGTGGCAAGGTTGTTCTCTTCATCGAAGCGGGCTTTCAGCTCAACAAATACGGTTACTTTCTTGCCGTTCTGTGCGGCGGCTATCAGAGTGTTGATAACAGCTGAGTTCTCGGCAACCCGGTATTGGGTGACCATGATTTCACGCGTTTCGGTAGGTTGTGCACGGCTTCGTACAGGAAGTGGATGAAGTGCTCGAATGAGTGGTAAGGGTAATATAATAACAGGTCCTTCTTGGCAACGTAGTTGAAAATAGATTCTTTCTCGTCGAGGACGGTTAGCTTCATTGGCTTTGGCTTTTCAAGGCTGTGAAGCGACTTGTTCGGGTTGGGGAGGTGACGCAGGTCTTCAAGATTCAGATGCTTGTCGCCGGGGACAAGCTCATCACGCTGGATGCGGAAGGCGTCCACCAGAAAGTCGAGGAAGTCTTGAGGCATACCACGGTCGTAGACGAAACGGCAGACGTCGCCGATCTTACGTTTCTTCACTTTCTTCTTCAGTTGGGCTACAAGGTCGGCACTGCTGGCGGTGTCGTCAATTAAGATGTCAGCGTCACGGGAGATCTTGATGCAGTAGCTGGAGTCGACGTCGTAGCCGGGGAAGATCAGGTTTAAGTTCGCCTTGATTATGTCCTCTATAAACATCAGATAATAGTCGTTCTCATGTGCGGGCAACTCTATGAAACGTGGAACTTTGCATAAGGCTGTTTCATGACGAAGTAAAGAGGTTGCCGGGATACTGTCCCGGAGACCGGGCGGCAATCCTTCTGTTTTTGGATAGACGGACGGCAAGATACAGACGATTATCGCGCAGAAAAGAGATGACCTTGTCCTTGGACACCGGCACAGGTTGCAGGTAGGGGAAAATCTCTTCCCGGAAGAAGTCGAATAACGAAGTCGTGATGGAAGGGCTCCACGTTTCGGCTCTGATAGAAAATGATATGATTTTTCTTCAGGGCAGGAAGTATCTTTTGCTCGTAGATACGAATACGATCCTCCATTTGGCGGTTTACTTCAAGGTTTATCGCATCCACCAGTTCGATGGGCGGATTGTACGGTTTCTTCATCGCTTTCCGTTGCTCCGGAAGGCCACAGCTTTATGGTCGGCCAACGCGTATTTTGTAGAATTCTTCCAGGTTGGAAGAATAAATGGATATAAAGTTAATGCGTTCATACAGAGGCAAGGTGTCATCTTCCGCTTCCAACAGAACGCGGTAATTGAATGAGAGCCAACTAATGTCTCGTTTGAAATATTGATATTGGTTTTCCATACACTTCAAGATTTTTCCCAAATATAGTTACCTTTGCGGATAAACAAAGGAAATTATGACAAGAAGTTGGATTATTATCAGATACACACGCTTATTGGGATGAAAAGTACCTGCAATATTTCGAAACGTGCGACGAAATCTGGCATGCCGGTGACATCGGTTCGCTGGAAGTAGCGCAGAAGTTGGCGGCATTCCGTCCTTTCCGTGCCGTGTATGGCAACATTGACGGGCAAGACATCCGTCAGGTCTATCCGCAAATCAATCGTTTTACTATTGACGGTGCCGAAGTGCTGATAAAACATATTGGCGGCTATCCGGGCAATTACGATCCTTCCATACGGGGAAGCATTCTGGTGCGTCCGCCCAAACTTTTCATTAGCGGACATTCTCATATATTGAAGGTGAAGTATGACAAAACACTGGATATGCTGCACATTAATCCGGGTGCCGCAGGTATTTCCGGATTCCATAAGGTACGCACAATGGTCCGTTTCATTGTTGACAATGGAGTGTTCAAGGATCTTGAAGTAATAGAGTTGGCAGGTTGAGAAAGCTCCTAAAAATAAATTAAATTATTTTGTACTACATTTGCTTTGCATTATCTTTGCGACTTGAATAGCAAATTGAGAGCCGTGGGGCTTGGTCCTCCTTCTTATTTTATTCTATATTTGTATCAACCGAAAAAAGAACTGAAATATGAAAGGAATTATTCTGGCCGGTGGAAGCGCTACCCGCCTCTACCCCTTATCTAAGGCTATTTCTAAGCAGATTATGCCGGTGTACGACAAGCCGATGATTTACTATCCGCTTTCCACGCTGATGTTGGCGGGATACGCGAAGTGTTGATTATTTCGACTCCACGTGACTTACCCATGTTTCGCGATTTGCTCGGTACAGGTGAAGAGCTCGGAATGTCCTTCTCTTATCAAGTGCAGGAACAACCCAACGGTCTGGCACAAGCTTTCGTATTGGGTGCCGAGTTCCTGAATGGCGAACCGGGCTGTCTTATCCTAGGGGATAATATGTTTTACGGACAGGGCTTCTCTGCTATGCTCCGAAGCGGGCTGCTTCGATAGAAAAGGGCGCCTGCATCTTCGGCTATTATGTAAAGGACCCACGTGCTTATGGCGTGGTGGAATTCGATGCCGAGACGGCAAAGCCATTTCGCTCGAAGAGAAGCCTGCCGTTCCAAAAGTAACTATGCCGTGCCGGGACTTTATTTCTACGATGCCAGTGTGACGGAAAAAGCAGCGGCTCTTCGTCCTTCACTGCCAAGGCTGCCGCTTTGAAACCATCTGCCCGTGGCGAATATGAAATCACCGATCTTAACCGCTTGTATCTGGATGAAGGCACACTGAAAGTAGAAATCTTCGGCCGTGGTTTCGCATGGCTCGATACGGGTAACTGCGACAGTCTGCTGGAAGCAAGCAACTTTGTGGCTACCATACAGAACCGACAAGGTTTCCGCGTCAGCTGTATCGAAGAAATAGCCTGGCGCAAAGGTTGGATAGATGCCGATCAGTTATATCGTCTTGGTGAGCAACTCGGCAAAACGGAATACGGTACATACCTGATGGAACTTGCCAATTCTCACCGTTGAGAAAATCATAAATTATAAATTATAAATCATAAATCAATGAAGACTTATCTCGTAACCGGTGCAGCCGGGTTTATTGGCGCGAATTATATCAAGCACATTCTGGCAAAGCATGATGATGTCAAGCTTGTGATATTGGACGCTTTGACTTATGCCGGTAACTTAGGACGATCGCCAAAGACATCGATGACGAACGTTGTGTCTTTGTGAAAGGAGACATTTGTAGCCGTGTATGTGGCTGACGGACTTTTTGCTGAGTATCGCTTTGACTATGTGGTGAACTTTGCTGCTGAAAGTCATGTAGACCGCAGCATTGAAAATCCGCAGCTGTTCCTGATTACTAACATTCTGGGTACGCAGAACCTGCTGGATGCAGCGCGTCGTGCCTGGGTGACGGGTAAGGATGAAAATGGTTATCCTACCTGGCGCAAGGGTGTACGCTATCATCAGGTATCTACCGATGAGGTGTATGGCTCATTGGGTGCCGAAGGATACTTCACAGAGCAAACTCCGCTTTGTCCGCACAGCCCTTACAGTGCTTCCAAAACAAGTGCCGATATGGTGGTTATGGCTTATCATGATACGTATAAGATGCCGGTAACCATTACCCGCTGCTCCAATAACTACGGTCCGTATCATTTCCCCGAAAAGTTGATTCCGCTGATTATCAAGAATATTTCACCATCCGTTTCCAGGTAAGGAAATGAGGGATCAGATAAAGTTGCGGAAGAAAAGCGGCGTAGAAATGACCTTCACGAAGGAAACACAAGCAGAGAAGAGAAGCGGTAATCCCCAGCATCAAATAAAAATAGCGACCGAATTTCTCGCCAAAACGAACGATGACCGTCCGCTTTCCGCTCCGTGCATCCGCTTCGCGGTCGCGGTAATTATTGACTACCAACAATGTATCGATAAGCAGTCCGCAGATTAAAGAGGCGATAGTGACATCCGGTGTCCAAGTTAGCGCCTGTACGTAATATGTTCCGCCTACGGGTACAAAACCGAAAAAGAATGATCACCAATACATCGCCCCAACCGTTGTAAGAAAGGGGATAAGGTCCGGTGGTATAAAGAAAGGCAAATAACACACAAAGCACTCCTACGATAATCAGCTCCCACCCGGCAAAGAAGAGCAACGTACAGCCGATAAGGCAGGCAAGAGCAACCGTAATAATAATCCCGGTTTTCATCGCTTGCGGAGAAATCCATCCTTGCGCACAAGCACGTTCGGGGCCTAACCGGTCTTCCCGGTCTGTCCCTTTGAGGAAGTCGAAAAGGTCATTGATGAAATTAGCGGCAATTTGCATCAGACTTGCAAACAGACAGCAGATCAGTGCAGGCAACCAGTGAAAACGTCCGTCCATTGCAGCAAGAGCAGTACCTATCATAACCGGAGTTATGGCCCCTGTCAGCGTTTTGGGACGTGCAGCTAATATCCATGCTTGTAGCGAGTTACGCTTTACTTCTTCCATACTTTAATATATTATAAATAGTTTTGACGGACAAAGATACATGATTTTTCGTATCTTTGCACCCCCGAAATACTTCAACTTCAAATTAAGAGAAAATGAAGAAAATAAATCTACCCTGTTATCCTGTTGACATTGCTTTTGCTGGCTTCCTGTAAGTCGAAAAAGAATATGGTGGCTACCTTGCCACGCCCTGTTTTAAATTCAGATTCTATTTATCCGGATACGGCTAATGCTATAGCCGGGTTATTCTCCCCCGACCACTCGCAACTCAAAGAGCTGAATGTTTCCAAAAACAAAAAGCAGAATACAAAGAAAAAGACTTCTACCGATACACACGAATCGTCGGATCTGGTACTGCGGGGAACAAAAATCACTTCTTCCAGCGTAGATGTATCTTCTGTCTATACCGGAGTGACCGCGTAGTAAAATATGACTTTACCCACCGCGATGTTCCCGAAGCCTTTGAAGGTTTCCGTATCGCTTTCATTTCCGACTTACACTACAAAAGTCTGCTGAAAGAAAAAGGCCTGAACGACCTTGTCCGCCTGTTGATTGCTCAAAAGGCTGATGTCCTTCTAATGGGTGGTGACTATCAGGAAGGTTGTGAATATGTGGAACCTTTGTTTTCCGCACTGGCACGCGTAAAAACACCGATGGGCACTTATGGGGTAATGGGCAATAACGACTACGAACGTTGCCACGACGATATTGTGAATACAATGAAACATTACGGCATGCGTCCGTTAGAACATGAAGTAGATACGCTTCGTAAAGACGGGCAGCAGATCATTATCGCTGGAGTGCGCAATCCTTTTGATCTGGGGCGCAACGGAGTATCGCCTACACTGGCACTCTCTCCCAAAGATTTTGTCATATTATTAGTACATACACCGGACTATATCGAAGATGTTTCAGTGGCTAACACCGACCTTGCTCTGGCCGGGCATACCCACGGCGGACAAGTCCGTGTCTTTGGAGTCGCCCCGGCACTTAACTCACACTATGGCAATCGTTTCATCACCGGACTGGCATATAATTCTGCAAAAATACCTTTGATTATAACAAACGGAATAGGAACCTCCAAATTACCAATCCGTGTTGGCGCTCCGGCGGAAATCATCGTTATTACTCTTCATCGATTAACGGAGTAAAGTATCGTAGCTTGGTATGAAAAAACAACCCGAATAGTAGCATCCTACATTTTAAGGTACGACTTTCTGTGATATACCACACTTTTAGGATACGACTTTTTGTTAAAGATCACATTTTTAAGGTACGACTTTTTTTGTTAATATCCCTTTTAATGCTTACATTTGCATCTATAAGTAGCTGATAATAAAAGAAAGAAGTATGAGAAGAGATGCAATGCAAGAATTGTATGACTGGAAAGAAAAGTCTACACGAAAGCCTTTGATTATTCGCGGAGCCCGTCAGGTAGGAAAGACATGGCTCATGAAAGAGTTTGCGGCTACTGCTTACAAACAGTTTGCTTACATCAACTTCGAAGACAATGAAGTGATGAAGGAGATTTTCCAAAAAGATTTTGATATCGAACGTATTTTAATGGCTATCCAATTAGTTACCGGAAAAGTAGTAAATACGGATACTTTAATTCTTTTTGACGAGCTTCAGGAAGCTCCACGCGGTTTGACAGCTATGAAGTATTTCCAAGAGAAAGCACCACAGTATCATGTCATTGCAGCTGGTTCTTTATTGGGGATCGCGATGCATCAAAATGATTCTTTCCCAGTAGGAAAAGTCGATTTTATAGACTTATATCCACTTTCTTTTTCCGAGTTTTTAGAAGCTATCGGACAAGAACCTTTTGCCAGCTTGCTCGCTAAACAAGATTGGAACCTGATTTCTACCTTCCGCTCTAAACTCACCGACTTCCTTAAACAGTATTATTTCGTAGGAGGAATGCCTGAAGTAGTCAATGCCTTTATTGAACACAAAGACTATACCGAAGTCCGCCAGTTACAACAAAATATACTGGATTCTTATGATCGTGATTTCTCCAAACATGCTCCTATTGCCGAAGTACCCAGAATTCGTATGGTATGGCGTTCGATTCCGGCACAGTTGGCAAAAGAAAATCGCAAATTCATTTATGGAGTTATAAAAGAAGGAGCAAGAGCCAAAGATTTTGAACTGGCTATGGAATGGTTGATAGATGCCGGCCTTATTTATAAAGTAAACCGGGTAAAGAAAGGTGGAATACCTTTATCGGCATACGAAGATTTTTCTGCATTCAAGCTATTTATGCTGGATACCGGATTAATGGGAGCAATGAGCGGACTCCCCCCACAGGCATTATTGGAAGGAAATATTTTATTTACCGATTATAAAGGAGCAATTACCGAACAATATGTGTTACAACAACTGAAATCGGTGAAAGGCTTGAATATTTATTACTGGTCTTCAGATACTTCCAAAGGAGAGTTGGATTTTCTATTGCAAAAAGAAATCTATATTATTCCGGTTGAAGTGAAAGCAGAAGAAAACTTACAGTCGAAAAGTCTGCGTTCTTTTGTTGAAAAAATCCAGGACTACATGGCATTCGTTTTTCCATGTCAGATTACCGGCAACAGGAGTGGCTGACAAATTATCCGTTATATTCTGTCGGATATATATTTTAATATATTCAAAGACGTATATTATCTTTCTTTTATAGTCTCCCAGACCTTTGGATGCACAAAGTATCGAACATCTTTCCCTGCATCCAATGCTTCTCGAATAAAAGTAGAACTGATTTCAAATACAGGAGAATGAACAAGACGCACCGTTTCCGGCAATTCCTCCTCTTTGACGGGAAAGCCGGGACGGGGGTAAATAAGAATCTGATTCTCTTTAATGATACGTTCGGACTGATACCAATATCCAAAACGTTCCCAATTATCGGAACCGATAATGAAATAAAACTCGCGATCGGGAAATGCCTCACGCAGTTTCTCCAACGTATATACGCTATATGAGGGGCGAGGCAAATGAAACTCAAAATCTGAAGCCTGAAAACGAGGATAGTCACTGATGCTCAACTTTACCAGTTCGAGACGTAATTCATCATTCCATAACTTCTCCTGTGCTTTCAAAGGATTCTGCGGACTCACCATAAACCAGATTTCATCCAATCCTTCATACTCACAAAGGTAGTTGGCTAGAGCAAGATGTCCGATGTGAACCGGATTGAATGATCCGCTGAAGATTCCGGTTTTCTGCTTATTCATTGTTCCAAAAACTCTTTGATAACTTTCAAAGCTTCCGCTTTAGCAGTTTCCAAATTATCATTGACAATCACACAATCGAATTGCGAAGCAAAACTCAATTCATATTCCGCCTTAGCGATGCGACTTTCAATCACTTCCGGCGCATCCGTTCCACGTCCTTCCAACCGGCAGCGTAATTCTTCCACCGAAGGCGGCTGGATAAACACCGACAACGCACGATCGCCATAAAACTTCTTGATATTGCATCCGCCAACTACATCTACGTCAAACACCACATTCTGACCCGCTTCCAATTGCTTTTCTACCTGCGCTTTCAGCGTTCCGTAATAACGGTCCTTATACACCTCCTCATACTCCAGAAATTCGTTGTTCTCAATGCGTTGGCGAAATTCTTCCGGCGTAAGGAAGAAATATTCAACCCCATGCTGCTCCGTTCCACGCGGAGGACGGCTGGTAGCAGAAATAGAAAACGCTAAATTCAAGTTCTGCGTCAGCAGATAATTGATTATAGTAGATTTGCCCGAACCCGACGGAGCAGAGAAAATAATTAGCTTACCGGTCATAAGTTTAATGAAGAATTAAGAATTAAAAATGATAGATACTGTTTTACATCACGTTCAGTACCTGTTCCTTGATCTGTTCCAGTTCATCCTTCATCTGGACAACAATCTTCTGCATTTCCGCATGATTGGACTTGCTACCTAATGTGTTGATTTCCCGGCCCATTTCCTGTGCGATAAATCCGAGCTTTTTCCCCTGTCCGCTACCACTTTCCATCGTGCTGATGAAATATTTCAGATGGTTGCTAAGACGTTGTTTTTCCTCGTTGACATCCAGTTTTTCGATGTAGTAAATCAGTTCCTGTTCCAGACGATTCTTGTCGTAGTCTACGCTTAACGTCTTTTCGAGTGCGTCCGTGATGCGTTCTTTCACCTTTTCTACCCGTTCTTTCTCGTAAGGAGTAATCTGTTCGAGCAAACTGTTGATGTTGGCAATCTTCTCACGGAATTTCTTTTCCAATGCAGCCCCCTCCTGTTTGCGGAAATCGACCAAATGACTGATGGCTTCAAGTATGGTAGCATGCACCATGCTCCATTCCTCTTCCGATAATTCCTGGATTTCCGTTTTCGTCATCACGTCCGGCATACGGAGTAATAGTTGGAGCCAGTCTTCCGGTGCGGGACAAGGAATCCCCAGTTCGCGGCTTATCGAATCCAACTGGCTATAATAACTTTTCAGTACATCCTTATTGATGGGAGCAGCATCCGCACCCTCCTTCTTCTCGATCCACAGGCTGAAATCTACTTTTCCGCGCTCCAGAACCTTGGAAATCTCGTTACGGATTTCTATTTCTTTTTCACGATAAGCCGGGGCGATGCGAGTGGATAAATCCATTGCCTTGCTGTTGAGCGACTTGATTTCTACGTTTATTTTCTTTATCTGGAAGTTCGGCAGTAGCTTTGCCGTATCCTGTCATAGAAATCATGTAAATTTGCGACAATTTAATAAGCTGATTTTTATGTCGTGTATACTGAATATTGAAACCTCTACCTCTGTTTGCTCGGTAGCGGCCAGTCAAGACGGACAGACGATTTTTGTGAAAGAAGACTTGAAAGGCCCTTCACACGCCGTGTCGTTAGGAGTTTTTGTAGATGAAGCGTTGTCGTTCATTGATAGTCATGCCATACCGTTGGACGCCGTTGCGGTAAGCTGCGGACCGGGTTCTTACACTGGACTACGTATCGGCGTATCTATGGCGAAAGGTGTTTGTTACGGGCGCAATATCCCCTTGATCGGTATCCCGACGCTGGAAGTATTGAGTGTTCCGGTGCTGTTGTATCACGACTTGCCCGAAAACGCTTTGCTTTGTCCGATGATCGACGCCCGCCGCATGGAAGTATATGCAGCCGTTTATGACCGTTCGATGACCGTAAGATTTCAGATGACCTCACCGAACTCTCTGACGGAAAACTGCAAATGACAGACAGTATCGTCCGTCTCATGGCCGAACGTATTGACCAGAACTACCGTCCGAAAGTGAACAACCAGAATAACCGGAACAACAACCGGAACAATAAACGGAAATACTAAAATTGAATGATTAGTGGTTAGTGATTAATGCCATGCGGCATCACCATGCAGACCACTAATCACCAACCCCTAATCACTAATTTCATGGCATCATTTGTAATCGAAGGAGGACACAGACTTTCCGGTGACATTTACCCCCAAGGAGCAAAAAACGAGGTGTTGCAAATTATCTGCGCCACATTGCTCACTGCCGAAGAGGTGACTGTGCATAATATTCCGGACATACTGGACGTCAACAACCTTATCCAATTGATGCGGGATATGGGAGTCAGCGTATCTAAAAAAGGCATTGACACTTACAGCTTTCAAGCTGCCAACATTGATTTCGCCTATCTGGAAAGTGACGCGTTCCTGAAAAAATGTTCCAGCCTGCGCGGTTCCGTCATGCTGGTGGGGCCGATGGTGGCACGTTTCGGCAAGGCCATGATTTCCAAGCCGGGCGGAGACAAGATAGGACGCCGCCGTCTGGATACACACTTTATCGGTATCCAGAATTTAGGAGCCGACTTTGTCTATAATGAGGAGCGTGGCATCTACGAAATCTCAGCCAAACAACTGCATGGCAGTTATATGCTACTCGACGAGGCATCTGTTACGGGAACTGCCAATATCGTAATGGCAGCCGTCCTTGCCAAAGGCAAGACCACCATCTACAACGCCGCCTGCGAACCCTACGTGCAGCAACTTTGCAGAATGCTGAACCGGATGGGAGCTAAGATAGAAGGCATCGCCTCCAACCTCCTGACTATCGAAGGAGTAGACGAGCTGCACGGAACCGAGCATACCATCCTCCCCGACATGATTGAAGTGGGCAGTTTCATTGGCATGGCAGCCATGACCCGTAGCGAACTGACCATCAAGAATGTCTCCTACGAGAACTTGGGAATTATCCCCGACAGTTTCCGTCGACTCGGCATCAAGATGGAGCAGTGGGAAGACGACATTTACGTGCCCGCACAAGAGACGTACCAGATAGAGTCCTTTATCGACGGCTCCATCATGACCATTGCCGACGCACCCTGGCCGGGACTGACACCCGACTTGCTCAGTGTGCTGCTGGTGGTTGCCACCCAGGCAAAAGGTAGTGTACTCATTCATCAGAAAATGTTCGAAAGCCGTTTGTTCTTTGTGGACAAGCTGATAGATATGGGAGCGCAAATTATCCTCTGCGACCCGCACCGCGCCGTTGTCATCGGTCACGACCACGGCTTTAAACTACGTGGCGGCAACATGACCTCGCCCGATATCCGTGCGGGCATCGCCCTGCTGATAGCTGCCATGAGTGCGGACGGCATCAGCCGCATCCACAACATAGAGCAGATAGACCGTGGGTATCAGAACATCGAAGGGCGACTGAATGCGCTCGGAGCAAGAATAACAAGAATAGAATAAGATGATAAAGAGAGAAGAAGTATATAAGATAGGTATATTCAACAAGCCCCACGGCATTCACGGAGAACTATCGTTCACTTTTACGGATGACATCTTTGACCGGGTGGAAGCTGAATACCTAATCTGCCTGTTGGATGGTATTTTCGTACCTTTCTTCCTGGAAGAATACCGTTTCCGCTCCGACACCACCGCCCTTGTCAAACTAGAAGGCGTGGACACGGCAGAACGCGCCCGCATGTTCACTAATATTGAGGTCTACTTCCCCGTAAAGCATGCAGAAGAGGCAGGACCAGGTGAACTGAGTTGGGACTTCTTCGTCGGTTTTCGTATGGAGGAAGTACATCACGGCACGCTGGGAGAAGTGACGGACGTGGACACATCGACCATCAACACACTGTTTGTGGTAGATTATCAGGGAGAAGAACTGCTGGTGCCGGCACAAGAAGAGTTTATCATAGACATTGACCAGAAGCACAAGGTCATCACCGTAGACCTGCCGGAAGGTTTGATAGCTTTGGACAAAACAGAAGAGGTATGAAAAAGAAACGAAGAAAAGCATTTTGGAGTAACATCAAGTTCAAGTACAGACTGACGATTACGAACGAGAATACCCTTGAGGATATCATCACGTTGCGCGTATCCAAGCTGAACGGACTGTCCGTATTGCTCTCCGTGCTGTTCGTATTGTTTCTCATCGCCTCCCTGATCGTAGCCTTCACCCCGCTGCGCAACTACCTGCCGGGATATATGAACAGTGAAATCCGTGCCCAGGTAGTGGAGAATGCCTTGCGCGTAGATTCCCTCCAGCAACTGGTGAACAGACAGAACCTCTATATCATGAATATCCAGGACATCTTCCAGGGCAAGATAAAGGCAGATACCATACATTCCATCGACTCGTTGACCCACCTGCGCGAAGATTCGCTCATGGAACGTACACAACGGGAAGCCGAATTCCGCAAACAGTACGAGGAGACAGAAAAGTACAACCTGACGAGCATCACCGCTCGCCCCGAAATAGACGGACTGATTTTCTACCGCCCCACACGCGGCATGATTTCATCTCCCTTCAATGCCGAAACAAAACACTTCGGCACGGACATTGCCGCCAATCCGGGCGAAAGCGTATTGGCCACCTTAGACGGTACCGTCATACTGAGTACCTACACTGCCGAGACGGGTTATCTGATAGAAATACAGCACAACCAGGACTTCGTGTCAGTCTACAAGCATTGCGGCTCTCTGCTGAAACGGGAAGGCGATGCGGTGAAAGGGGGTGAAGCCATCGCACTGGTAGGAAACACCGGCGAGCTGTCCACCGGTCCCCACCTTCACTTCGAGCTGTGGCATAAGGGCAGGGCCGTAAATCCCGAGCTTTACATCGTATTTTAGTCTCCAAATAGTAAATTGTAAATAGCATAATAGTAAATGAAACAGATTGCCATACTCGGTTCTACCGGTTCCATCGGTACACAAGCGTTGCAGGTCATCGAAGAACATCCCGACCAGTACGAAGCATACGTATTGACCGCCAATAACCGCGTAGAGGAACTCATAGCCCAGGCACGCAGATTCAAGCCTGAGGCAGTGGTAATAGCCAACGAATCGAAATACACGCAACTGAAAGAAGCGCTTGCCGACCTACCTATCAAGGTATATGCCGGCGCAGATGCCCTCTGCCAGATTGTGACCGAAAATCCCATTGATATGGTATTGACCGCCATGGTGGGATATGCAGGGCTGAAGCCCACCATGAATGCCATCCGAGCCCGTAAGCCGATAGCCCTTGCCAACAAAGAGACGCTGGTGGTGGCGGGAGAGCTCATCAATAACCTGGCACGCTTCAGCGGTGTCCCCATCCTACCCGTCGACTCCGAGCACTCCGCCGTTTTCCAGTGCCTGGCCGGTGAGATAGGCAACCAAATAGAAAAAGTGATACTGACTGCCTCCGGAGGTCCGTTCCGCACCTGCACTATGGAGCAACTAACAACCGTCACCAAAGCGCAAGCACTGAAACACCCTAATTGGGATATGGGAGCGAAAATTACGATTGATTCCGCTTCAATGATGAACAAAGGGTTCGAGGTGATAGAAGCAAAATGGCTATTCGGTGTACGTCCGGATCCAGATTGAAGTCGTAGTACACCCGCAATCTATTATACACTCGATGGTACAGTTTGAGGACGGTGCAGTAAAAGCACAACTGGGAATGCCGGACATGCGTCTGCCTATCCAATATGCATTCTCCTATCCCGACCGGTTGAAAGCCTCTTTCCCGCGCCTGGACTTCAAGCTGTGCACGGAACTGACGTTCGAGCAACCGGACACCACCCGTTTCCGTAACCTCGCCCTGGCCTACGAAGCGCTACATCGTGCAGGAAATATGCCTTGCATTGTCAATGCCGCCAATGAAGTGGTGGTAGCTGCCTTCCTGCAGGACAAAATTTCGTTCCTTGGCATGAGTGAAGTAATAGAAAAGACCATGTCGCGCGTATCCTACTTACAGAAGCCCACCTATGAAGACTATGTGGCTACGGATGCCGAAGCCCGACGGATAGCAGAAGAGCTGATTTGATAGATACACCGGAATGAAAAGAATTATAAAAAACATCTACTCATTTGATACGTTAAATAAGAAAACGTACCTTTGCGAAAATTATAAAAATCGTAAAACAGCAAATAATTAGATGGAAACATTCTTGATTCGTGCCCTGCAATTGATTATGAGCCTTTCGTTGCTCGTTATCGTTCATGAGGGCGGGGCACTTCCTATTTGCGCGTCTGTTCAAGGTGCGGGTAGAAAAGTTCTGCTTATTCTTCGACCCTTGGTTCACTTTATTCAAGTTCAAGCCCAAACACAGTGACACGGAATATGGTATCGGGTGGCTGCCGTTAGGTGGTTATGTAAAGATAGCAGGTATGATAGACGAATCTATGGATACCGAACAGATGAAGCAACCCGATGCAGCCGTGGGAGTTCCGTGCCAAGCCGGCCTGGCAGCGCCTGCTAATCATGGTAGGCGGTGTATTGTTCAACTTCCTGTTCGCATTGTTCATCTATTCCATGATACTTTTTACTTGGGGCGACGAATATATACCAGTACAAAAAGCCCCATTGGGTATGGATTTTAACGAAACAGCCAAAGCCATAGGCTTCCGCGACGGCGATATCCTAATATCTGCCGACGGGGTACCGTTCGAACGCTATGATGGCGACCTGCTGACCAGTATTGTCGATGCTCGCCAGGTAAGCGTATTGCGTGATGGGGAAGCTGCTTCAGTCTACATCCCCGAAGACATGATGAACCGCTTGCTGGCAGACAGCGTGCGTTTCGCCAGTTTCCGTTTCCCTTATGTAGTCGACAGCCTGATTGTAGGATACCCTGCCGCTTCCGCCGGTCTGCAAGTAGGTGACAGCATCACCCACTTGGATGGAAAGTCAATAGCCTACTACGACTTCAAAGAAGAGATGCTGAAGCGCAAGAAAGCCAATGCATCCCATGAGGTAACCTTGACATACGTCCGTAACGGTGTGACAGACACCTTGAGCATGATGACCAATGCCGACTATGAAATAGGCGTAGCAGCACGTACGGCAACCGACAAACTGCTGCCCGTTGTCCGCAAGGAATACAGTTTTCTTTCCTCTTTCCCTGCCGGCGTATCTTTGGGGGTAAAGACTCTGAAAGGCTACGTAGGCCAGATGAAATATCTCTTCTCCAAGGAAGGAGCCAAGCAACTCGGAGGTTTCGGAACCATCGGCAGTATTTTCCCCGCCACGTGGGACTGGCACCAGTTCTGGTACATGACGGCATTCCTCTCCATCATCCTTGCCTTTATGAATATTCTGCCCATCCCTGCACTGGACGGCGGACACGTGTTATTCCTCATTTACGAAATCATTGCACGCCGCAAGCCCAGCGACAAGTTTATGGAAACATCTTTTTCTCTCTCCAAATCCGTCTCATCCAACTTAGGTGAAGGCACCGTGCACGTTTTGATATAATCTCCCTCCTGACACGTATAATTATAGTACACCTCCAATTCCGGAGTCAATTCCGCCCGCGGAACCAGACACCCTTCCATCTCCAGAAACTGATTAACATCCGTACTATCCGACTGTTTCACCAGTACAATACGACGCGCAATCGGATTATGATTGTAGTCCAGACAGAGATAAAGCCCTTTCAGCATATTCGGAAACTCATAATGCGGAAGTTGCAGGTAAATAGTCACCAGCGCAAACTGTGGCAAATCCCTTTCGTTGAACATCAGGTAAGAGTTCTGATGATTACTGATAATCCCGCTCCCCCAATGCACCGACTTATACGCATTAATCATCCCCACCTTCACATACTCATTATTCTCGGAAGCACAAATCATGTACGGCTCGATCTTCAAGCTATCCGTAGAAGACGACAAACTGTAACTAAGATACATACCGCTATAATTATACACCTCCTGCACAGACTCCTTCGCCTCTTTCCCCAGCAACTTGATAAAAGAGTTGCCACTCTCCGCCTCGCTCTGCACGTCCGGCTCCATCTCCTGAAGCAACAGCCTCACCGATCCCACATTATTTAATAAGCGTTTTTTCGGACACATTGTTCACTAGTGCCAGTGCGTCGTCCAGCGCCTCGTCCGGTGTGCGTGTTTTCAATAAGTCGATATAAGCGGGAAGCACACTCGAATACAAAGCAGACAACACACTCGGAGCCATATCTACACGGTCGGCAATTTCTTTCATCTTTACGCCGTTGTTGCGCAGGTACTCTATTCTTTTATAAATATCGTCAGTTCATCCATGATTCTTCGGTTGCTAATTGAATTTCGTTGCAAAGGAATGACTAAGGTATTATGATTGTATTGCATGAATATTACATTAATATTTCACTCTGTACACTTAAAGAAATATATACAATATGATTCATTGAAATTCATTTTTTTCGTTCGCTCCGGTGTCCTACTTTTGCACCGGAAACAAAAAAAATGACGCTATATGAATTTCAAAGAAAAACTGTCGCCTTCGGCTCAAAAGAAACTTTCCGATTTACTCTTTATCCTTTATGCGGGAGGTGCGGCGCTGCTATCCTACTCACTAGTGTACGCGCTTCGCAAGCCGTTCACCGCTGCTACATTCGACGGCATGGAACTATTTGGTATGGATTATAAAGTAGCCACAGCATCATCCAGATATTCGGATACATGGTATCCAAGTTTATCGGAATCAAACTTATTTCCGAACTGAAGAGAGAAGGCCGCCTGAAATTCATTCTTGTCTCTATTGGGGTTGCCGAGCTCTCTTTAGTTCTTTTCGGATGCCTACCTCGCCCGTTCAATGTGTTGGCGTTGTTCTTCAACGGGCTGTCGCTTGGGTGTATGTGGGGAGTCATCTTCAGCTTCCTCGAAGGCCGGCGGGTGACGGACTGCTCGCTTCTCTTTTCGGGCTGAGTATCGCAGTCAGTAGCGGCACAGCCAAATCCATCGGGCTTTTCGTTGTCGACACCCTGCATGTCAGTGAGTTCTGGATGCCTGCGTGATCGGTGCGGTAGCATTGCCCTTGCTGGCAGGACTGGGCTATATCCTCGATCACCTACCCAAGCCGACTGCCGAAGACAAAGCGCTGCGTGTGGAGCGTGTCACTCTCAACAGACAACAACGCTGGGAACTTGTTCCGCAGCTTTGCCCCTGTGCTGACGTTACTTTTCTTTGCCAATCTCTTTCTCACCGTTTGCAAGATGTCAAGGAAGACTTTCTTGTGAAGATCATAGATGTGAATGCCGCCGGTCTTTCTTCGTGGGTATTCGCCAAAGTGGACGGTGTTGTGACGTTGATTATTCTGGCTGTTTTTGCCACTCTTGCATTAGTGAAAAGTCATATCAAAGTTCTTTCGACCTTGCTGACGCTGGTCATTGCAGGTGCGGTAACTCTCAGTTTCGTCGCTTTCAATTACGATAGCTTGCAACTTTCTCCGTTGGTGTGGTTGTTTATTCAGAGCCTTTGCCTCTACTTTTCCTATCTTAGTTTTCAGACAATTTTCTTCGACCGTTTTATAGCCTGTTTCCGGATTAGGGGAAATGTGGGTTTCTTCATCGCAATGGTTGATTCTATCGGCTATACGGGAACGGTATTGGTGTTGGTATTTAAAGAATGTTTCAATCCGAATCTGGACTGGCTCGAATTTTACAATACAATGGCGGGCACGGTGGGAATCGTTTGCTGTACGGCGTTTACAGTTTCCTTGTTCTACCTGATGCAGCGCTACCGGAAAGGCAAGCGGAAGGAAATACGTGAAAAGGCAACTTCTTGTTCGGTTCCTTCCCTTGCATCTTCTTATTGAAAAGATAAATCATAAATAAATTAATTATATATAGGAAACAAGAATGAAAAAGATTAAATGTGTAATTATGGATTGGGCCGGTACAGCCGTCGATTATGGATGTTTTGCCCCGGTGGCAGCTTTTATCGAAGCATTTGCCGAAAAAGGACTGGTAATCGATGTGGTACAGACCCGCAAACCAATGGGGTTACCAAAGATTCAGCACATCCGCGAGTTACTGTCGATGCCCGAGGTGAACGAACAGTTTACCGCGTTACCAACGCGCCTGGACGGAAGAAGACGTGGTAGAACTAAACCGCCTTTTCGAGAAGCATCTCTTCGCCTTCTCGAAAACTACACAGACCCTATTCCGGGAGTGATTCCGACACTGGAGAAACTGCGTGCCGAAGGTATGAAAATCGGCTCTACTACCGGATATACCCGCGAAATGATGAATGTAGTTCTTCCTGCTGCGCAGGCAAAAGGATACCACGTGGATTATTGCGCCACTCCCAACCTACTTCCCGCCGGACGTCCGGCTCCTTACATGATTTTTGAGAACCTGACGAAATTAGCAGTCCCCAGCCTCGACGCCGTTATAAAAGTGGGTGATACGATTGCCGATATTCTCGAAGGAGTGAACGCGAAAGTGTATAGTGTAGGCGTGATTCTCGGCAGCAATGAAATGGCACTTACCGAAGCAGAAACAAAATCAATGCCTGCCTCCGAACCCGAAGCCCGCATCGCCGATGTCAAAGAGCGCATGCTTGCCGCAGGAGCTTCTTACGTGATACTATCGAAGAACTTCCCGCACTGATTGAAACGATCAACGCCGGCAACTAACATTCAAGCACCGCACCCAACAATCAGAAAAGAAACAAAATCATTTATTTATTCATTTCTAAAGAAAACATCATTATGAAACCATATTTATTATTAACTCCCGGTCCTCTGACCACGTCTGAAACAGTAAAAGAAGCTATGCTGACTGACTGGTGTACTTGGGACGAAGACTACAACCTCGGCATTGTTCAGGAACTCCGCAAAGACCTGGTTAACATCGCCACTAAAAAACCGGAAGAATACACTTCCATCCTTTTACAGGGAAGCGGAACCTATTGCGTGGAAGCCGTACTTGGCGCCACTATCACTCCGAAAGACAAACTCCTGATTTGTAGCAACGGAGCCTATGGCGACCGTATGGGCAACATTGCAGAATATTACGGCATCTCGTACGACATGCTGCTTTTGAAGAAACAGAGCAGGTATCTGTGGAATATGTAGACGATTATTTGAGCAATAACTCCGATGTCACACATGTGGCTTTTGTACATTGCGAAACCACGACCGGTATCCTGAATCCGATCAAAGAACTGTCCCACATCGTCAAAATGCACGGTAAGAAGCTGATTGTTGACGCTATGAGCAGCTTCGGCGGAGTTCCGCTCGATGTACACGAATTGGGCATAGACTTTCTCATCAGCAGTGCCAACAAGTGCATCCAGGGTGTTCCGGGGTTTGGCTTCATCATCGCCCGCCGTTCGGAATTGATGCGTTGCAAGGGAGTGGCACGCTCTCTTTCCCTGGACATCTACGACCAATGGGAAGCTATGGAGAAAGGGCATGGAAAATGGCGTTTTACTTCTCCTACTCACGTAGTCCGTGCTTTCAAACAGGCGTTGGCCGAATTCTCGAAGAAGGAGGGGTAGAAGCACGTTACCAGCGTTATTGCGAAAATCATCGTATATTAGTGGAAGGTATGCGTGCTCTCGGATTCCAAACTTTGCTCGACGACGCTATTCAGTCACCGATCATCACTTCTTTCCTTTACCCGCATAAGGATTCGACTTTAAGGCTTTCTATCTGGCACTGAAAAGTAAAGGATTCGTGATCTACCCGGGCAAAATCTCAAAAGCCGACACTTTCCGTATCGGAAACATCGGTGATGTGCATCCGGAAGACTTCCGCCGTCTGGTAGAAGTCATACGGGAAACGAAATACTAGAAAGTCAAATCTTTCAAGTTCATCTTGAATGATTGCTTACTGATATGTTGTATGATGTTCCTGTGAAGTTCTGAAAGACTTAATCCTCTTTCAGGACTTCATTATTTTCTTTTCAGGGTGGAAGGCTGTGATAGCCTCAAGCTACTGACGATAGCTGCCACAACGGCAAACCCACTCCCCACCATCAGGCAAACAGCCGTGCTCCGGCTATGAGTGACAAAGCTGAAAAGCAAGGCAACCAATGTTGTTCCGGTGGTCTGTCCCAACAGGCGGGCCATTCCCAGCATCCCACTGGCCCCTCCCGAACGCTGCGTAGGAGCGGAAGAGATAATCGTGCTATTGTTCGGCGTCTGAAACAATCCGAAGCCCGCACCACACAACATCAAACGCAGGATGATACTTATATCAGATGATTCGGCAGTCAGACTGGAAAGCGAGAAAAGCCCGATGGCAAACAAAACCATCCCGATACTTCCCAGTATACCGGGGTGAATACGCTCCACGAGATACCCTGCCAATGGAGCCGTGACCAGCGTAGCCAACGGCCACGGAGTAAGCAAAAGTCCGGTCATCACCTCACTGTGTCCTAAAGTGTTCTGCAGGAAAAAAGGCAGGGAAACCATTGCCGACATTTGAGCGATAAACGAACAAATGGAGTCAGGATGGATAACCGGAAAATCGGAATCCGCAACAGGTCGAGCGGCAATAGCGGAGTAGTCTGCGTGAGTTGCCGGCGCACATAGTACGTGCCTACCACTGCCAATACAACCAGTTGGATGAAAAGGAAATCCATTTCCTTCGTGATGGGCGAATCCGTCCAGCGTATAATAAGCAGGCCGAAGGTAACCGCATTCGCTATGGCGCTGATATAATCAAACTTGCGTTTCGAGCGTTCCTCCTGCCTTGGCAGATGTTTGATGCCGAGGAACAATGCGGTAAGTCCTAACGGAACATTAATAGCAAATAACCAGTGCCAGCTGGCAATAGAAAGAATACCGCTCGCCACAGAAGGCCCGGCGGCAGCCGATATGGCAACGACCATCGCATTAATCCCCATTCCCCGCCCAATCTGGCTCTTCGGATAGATGTAACGTAGCTGTGCCGTATTCACGCTGGTGATGGCAGAGGCACTGAACCCCTGAAAAATACGGGCGACGGTTAGCGTCCAAAACGAATCGGACAAGGCACAAATCAACGAAGTGATGCAAAACAGACCGATACCTGAAAGAAAGACTTTCCGGTAACCGATGATTTCACCCAAAGCGGAAAAAGACAGTAGCGATATGACGATAGCCAGCTGATAGCCGTTGATAATCCAGGTTGTCACGGCGGGTGAAGTCCCGAAATCGTGCGAAAGGGTGGGGAGTACGATGTTAATAATGTTAACGTCCAATACTGACATACAAAGAGCGAATCCGACGGACACCACCGCCCAAATACGCTTAGGCATTGGTAGTCCGTCGGTTTCCTCTATTTTTTGAGTTGAATTTATCGATTGTACCATAAAAACTTATTCTTGTAAGTAGTCATTCTTTTTTCACCATAAAGCAACGCAGGGATGCAAACACAAACACCACCGACTACAAAAAAAGCACCGCGTTACTCCGTGATGAAAAATGATTCACTTGGTTTCGTAAAGGTAAACAAAACAATGGTACAGGTGTTTTTGTTTCCTTTGAAAAATAAGTTTTTTTAGTGGAGAAAAGTCGTTACTTCAACTTCAAGATCCGTTGATTACTGCTTCCCCTGAACTCCAGATACGGAGAGAAAAGAGCCTGCTCGAAGCGTCCGTCCACCAACACATCTATATAATCAAGAGCAGCACTCAAGCGGGGCTGTGCCTTGATTTCTTCGTAGCTATATCCTGTATAGCACCACACATTCATCCCCGTCTCCTCTTTCACCCGTTTCAGTAAAAGCAGAAACTCCTCCGGATGGAAGAACGGATCACCACCGGAAAAAGTAACACCGTCCAGCAAAGGATTTGCCTTGATTTCACGGATGATGGACTGTATTTTTTCTTCCGTCAACTCTTCCCCCGCCCTCGGATTCCAGCTCTCCGGGTTGTGGCAACCAGGACAGTGATGGGAACATCCGGCAAGATAAATAGAGTACCGGATGCCTTCACCATCGACAATCGTTTCAGGATAAGTTCCTAATAAATTCACTTCTACAGGTGTTTTACGCGGTCTTGTTCTTCTGCCCGTTTAGCAGAGTTCCAGGAACTCAAATCGCCTGTCAGGTAACCGGTTATACGGCGCATACGAAGGATGCTTTCACTCTGGCACACCGGACATTTATCGAAGATAACCCCTTTGTAACCACAGTTATGGCAAGTATCTACCGGGTGATTGATAGAGCCGTAGCCAATCCCCTCGTCGTGCATGACCTTTACGATCTTCGCAATGGCACGTACATTCTTCTGAGCTTCCCCGTCCAGTTCCACATACGTGATGTGTCCACCGCGCGTGATGGCGTGGAACGGAGCTTCACGCTTGATTTTCTCAACGATGCTGATCGGTTCTTTCACGTCTACGTGAAAAGAGTTGACATAATAGTCGCGGTCTGTCACTCCGGGGATTTTTCCATATTTCCGACGATCCATTTTAGTGAAACGTCCCGAAAGTCCTTCGGCAGGAGTAGCCAGAACGGAGTAGTTCAGGTTATATTTCTCTTTATATTCGTTTACCACTTTGTTCATTTCCATCACCGCTTCATACAGCGTGTCCCATGCTTTCTGGTTGTGGCCGTGACCTTGTCCGTAGAGAGCCACCATCGCGTTGTGTCCGCCGATAAATCCGATACCCAGCGTACCGCTGCGCAATGCATCACCCACCTGTTCATTCGGGTTCAGCTCACCGCCGCCTTTCCACACATTATTTCCCATCATGAACGGGAACTGACGTGCCAGGGCCGTACGCTGATACTGATAACGCTCGTAAAGCTGATCGGCTACAAGCACGGACATTTGGTGTACGGATTCGATGAAAATTTCTTTTGCCTTCTGTTCAATGGCATCCTTGTTGCGTTCATCCTCTATCAGGTTTTCCGCCTTGATGCGGGCTTCAATCGCCAGTCTCGGCATATTCAGCGTAGTGAATGAAAGATTGCCACGACCTAAAGAAGATTTTTCTCCTGCCACGTTTTCAAAGACACGGGTGCGACAACCCATCGTCGCCAATTCGTAGATGTAACGTTTCGGATCGTCCGCTCTCCATTTCTCGTTCTGATTGAAAGGTGCGTCGAGGAACATGAAGTTCGGGAACAATGCTTTCGCCGTAGTCTGGCAAGCCTTCAACAGCAAGTCGAAGTTGGGAGCCTCGTAACGGTCGGTCATTGCCTCTTCGATATTTTCCGCTTTCATTGCTTTCTCATAGTCCTTTTCCGAATAAGAAACTCCGTCTTTCACTTGAAGATCTGAATCGGGAATACAGGCACCTCACCTCTTGTACCCAATCCTTCGATGGTAGCTTTCAGCAATTCTTCGATCACCATGCGGCCTTCGGCGGAAGTATCCGTGCCGTAGTTGATAGAGCTGAATACCACCTGGTTACCACCACGAGAATGCATCGTGTTCAGGTTGTGTATAAATCCTTCCATTGCCTGATGCGTATCTTTGCGAGTCTGCTGATAAGCTTTCTCAACGATACGGGCAAGGTGTTCCTTATCTATAATAATCTGTAAAGCCACCAAAGCAATGCGCAATGTTTCGCGTTCGGCTTCAGTAGTCTTGATAGACGGAAGATATTCTTTAATCAATGTGCGGATGGATTTCTCATCGGCCTGATTTCCGTTTTCCATGGCGACATAGAAATTGATGAACGATGCCAGATGCTTGCGGAAAGATTTGGCCACACCTTTTGCCATGAAGAAATCGAAAGCAGGAATTGCCTGTCCGCCATGCTGCTCATTCTGATTCGTCTGGAAAATAATAGTAGCCAACGTAGCATAACTTTGGATGCTTTGCGGGGTGCGGATACTGCCGTTTTTGGTACGGAAACCGCGTTCGAACAAATCATCCATGTCATATTGGATACAAGTCGTCGTTTTTGTCGGATAATAATCCAAGTCATGAATATGGACGTCGCCCAGTTGGTGAGCTTCGGCAAAACGTTTCGGCAACAGATATTTATA
>VOFB01004073.1_pt1 | contig 93120 bp, 154 predicted proteins | sample 5384141 | NCBI WGS metagenome assembly VOFB01 (sample SAMN12384721, study PRJNA508395) | human gut metagenome | isolation source: healthy gut A | host: Homo sapiens | reverse complement strand
GCCATGGCAACTTTGATATCACCCCTGTCGCGCATGCTGTCCCTGTTTGATTAACATTGAGAATGCAGGAATAAGCATACTGTCAAGTACACCAGCCTTTTACCTGTTGCAAATCCGTCATAATGAGAAGCAACCAAACCAAGTTTTTCACTGATAACCCACTGCTCGAAAGCGACAACGTATTTCGCCATCTCCCAGACTTCTTCAATACTTCCTCCGCCCCTATATCGAACGTATCAAGAATATCCTGTGCCTTGGTACGAATTGCTTCTTCATCCGTAATATCATCGGCAATCGCCCACATTTTCTCCCAGTCAAATTGCTTGGTATACAGGTGCATTCTTCTGTACAGATTCGATTCATCAATATAAAGGTCCATCATACCAGGGTATGGCCTTCCAATCTGGGCAATATTGGTATCACGGAATCTTCTTCTGGTCTGGGCTGCACGGCACCATTGATCTATTTCGTCTGGACACCGGGATCGCCGCCTTCAACGACACCGGTAATTACAGCATGCCGTTTGCCGTAACGCTCAAGGTCAGCTACCATTTCCCCAACAGCACCGCAGGCATAGCCCTCACCGAGCCATGACGCGATATCTGTATGATCATAATCAAGCGCTTTCAGTTTCTGAAGATTAACAAGAACTACCGGAACATCCAGATCCTTCACAGCCGGAATCATATTGTAGGATGTGGCATACGTCAGAAGCTGCAGAAAAACCAGGTCAACGTCTGCGGAACGGAACAAATCCCCGGCAACCTGAGCTTGTTCTTTCGTGGTTACCATTCCGCCATCAATAATTTCCACCGTGTCGGGAAGTGTCTTTTTAAACGCATCATACTGAGCCTCAAATTCAGGAACCAGTGATGGGAACTGCGGCGAGATATGCCCCCAATGCAATGGAAAAACACACCTATCTTTGCTTTTGTATCAACTAACATAATTTCTACTCCTTTCAAAAATGTACTGTATGATTTTTCTGTTACTAAATAAATCTAACTATTTCATAGAATTTGACTTTCTTACCAGGCTATAGTAGTTACATTATAATACATGAACCTTACTCTAAGTCAAGCTATTTATAAAAACAGTAAATGCTCACCAACTCCAGCTGTGTACATATAAAAAAAAGATGTTAAGCCACAGGTTTTAAGCTGTATCCTAACACCATTTTTACATTTCCAAAATATTTAATTCATTCCGCGCTCTGCCACATTTAAGGGCATAAAACCGGACCTCCTTAATCCTATTTTATTTATTCTCTTCTTTTACATCGTACTCTGCCGCAGCCTTATCTGTCACCACATGCAGCAATACCTGATTTCCATGCGTCAATGTGTACTCTGCTCCACAGGCGATGTCTTCCCGTATTTTCCCTTTGTCATCTTCCCCCTGTCCGGAGCTTTCAGCACACTTCCGCCAGGCTCAAAGAAGCGCACACGGGCCGGTATCGCCCCTGGCGGATCAGCACTTCCCGGTCTCCCATCCTTGTAACGGAAGCGCCCAGATACGTTGCGAAGCGGTACTCTCTGTTCTCTGTGAAGAGTAAACCTATGGTTCCCGTAAAGCGCATCCCCGCCAGCGGGCTCGTCGCCGCCGCAAGCATGATTGATCCTTCCTCCAGAAAATGCTGGGTCCAGATATAGCGTTCGGGAAAGGAAGTTCCACTGTCGCCCTCCATATATCCCGCTCCGTCTTTAAATGATATTTTCCCATTGTCCAGTCTCAGTTCACCGTTCACTGTATGTTTCATACTGTAGACCGCATGTCTGCATTCCATTCCGGGAATATATGAAAACGGGCCCATAATATCATACTTAGGTTCTGAAAATTCTCCAAAGCGCAGAATCCCGCTGACCGTCACGCTCTTTTTTTTACAGTCTCCGCCACCGTCTCTCTGTCCGCTGTCACTGGACTCCCCTGCCCTGAACGCTTCCAGCCGCAGGCGGTTCCTTTCCTGGAAAACAAGTTCTCCCCGATCTGCATAATTCCTTTAAGCCGGTTGATCCGAAACTGGGAGACCGGAAACTCTCTGTACAGACTTCCGCCCTGTGTGATCACCTGAATAGAGCAGGAACATTTTCCTGAAGACAGATGCACTGCTGAGATCACTGCGGCACTCCCTTGTTGTCCCTGGCACCGAAAGTACCACCCATAGAAATAATCACTCATACCTTATTCCCTCCTGTGCTGGTCCGTCTATCAGGTTTCCCTCACAGTCAAACCGGGAGCCATGGCAAGGGCAGTCCCAGGAGCGCTCATCCGGGTTCCATGACAGTTCGCATCCCAGGTGCGGACAAACGATATCTACCTGACAGATCCTATCCTCCTCTGTCTTAAATACACCTGCTTTCCCCTGGGGCGTCTCGACGATTGCCCCATGTCCCCGCGCAAGTCCGGTTATTGTCTCATCCGGAATATGGAAGAACCGTTTCGCCAGTCCTTTTACAGCCTCCCCGCCCTCCTTCATAAGCTGAGGGATCTCCTCCGCCGAGAACCTGGACGGGGCAAATACTTCTGCATAAGGGTTCTCGATTCCACAGATCATGTCCCTGAGCAGCATCGCGGAAACCATTGAGGAACTCATACCCCACTTCTGAAACCCCGTTGCCACAAGCCAGTCCGGATGGTCAGACGCGTACTGTCCAATAAAAGGAATCTTGTCTGTTGTGATACAGTCCTGTGCGGACCAACAGGCTGCTACACGGCTTTGAGGATACAGTTCTTTGGCCGATTCTTTTAGTTTCTCATAGCATCCGCCCTCCCGGTTCTCCCCTGTTCTGTGTTCCTGTCCGCCAAGCAGGATATACTTTTCATACTGCCGGAAAGAGGCGTATTTTTTCCGTCTCCTATATACATTCCGTCCAGTCTTCCCGCATTCTCAAGTGCCAGCACGTAGGAACGCTCCTGATGCATTCTTGTAAAGTACATACCAGGGAAATTAACAAAAGGGTAATGTGTGGCAAAAATGATCTTACCGGCTCCCACCGTTCCACAAGCTGTTTTGACCAGATTATCTTCCACTTCCGTTACCTGCGTATCCTCATATATTGTCAACTGCTCTGCCAGTGCATTGATAAATTTCAGAGGGTGAAATTCAGCCTGGCAGGGAAAACGCACCGCACCGGCACAGGAGATTGGAATCTCGATCTGTCTCTCATAGGAGGCATTGATCCCCAGTCTCCGCGCTGCCTCTGTCTCCTGTTTTAACTTCTCCCCGTCTGCGGAGTAGACGTAAGCGTCACTCTGTGTCAGATCGCAGTCGATGCACTCCTTTCGAATGATTTTTCTGTACTCCTCCACTGCAGCCTGATTGGCCTGCACATATTTTCTCGCCGTTTCCTCTCCCTTTTTTCTCAATAAATGAGTGGCAAAACATCCCATGCTGTGCTGTGATCTTAGCAGTAGTGTTCTTCGTCTGTCCTCCACCGATCTGATCAGCCTCCAGGACAACAGCGTGTACTCCGGCTTGCTCAAGCTGCCATGCGGTCAAGATTCCTGCCATACCTCCTCCAATAACCGCCGCATCTGCCTCAATATGACGATCCAGAGCTGGGCTTTTCTTTCTGTGGCACGTTTTACTCCATATAGATTCCATTTTCCGCCTCCCATGTCCTTTTATATATAACATTTCCCACTGGAGACGGTTTATACCAGTTCTTTCTTCTTACTTATATTCATTGTTCTGTGGCATCCGTTTTTAAAATTCCAGATCTCATACCCCTGCCGTCTGGCCGAATCATAAACTGGCTGCATATTCTTTTGCAGGATATGAAAAAGAACTCCTCCCTGCTGTTTCCCTTACGGTACAACTCCTGTCCTGCCCACAGGGAATGAAGATTGTCCTTATAACATCGCTCATACAGTTTTCGAATGCCTGCTTTTCATGAATCAATCCATACAAAATAAATTGGTTCCCTGCAAACCGATGAAAATACGGCTCCCAATAGGGAAGGCGGTTGTTTTTAGAAGAATTGAGGGAAGAATCCATCGGCATCAGATTCCAAAGTTCATCATTCATAACAAATGACCATGGAATAAAATGATCCACATCGTACTGCCTGGGCACAACCGGCTCCTGTGTAAATACATCTCTTACCTCCTGAAGTTCCAGTATCCCCTCCCAGAGCTTCCTCACATGATTCAGCTTGCGCATCTTTTTCATCCATGGGCGCCAGCTTGTACACCAGCCCCGGCACTTCCGGGTTATTGTTCTGCAGCCACTTCACTTTTTCAAACTGTATCCAGCCTAAAATGGATACGGTGTTATCCTGTATCATTTTGATCCAATCAGGCTGGAAATACATTTCCTTCGCCAGCTTGCCCCCGCTCCCCAATGTATAGGGAAGCAAGACCACATCTCGGTTAATCTTCTCAATATATGCCGTCATTCGCTTTACGCTGTTCCACTCAGCTTTCGTATCTGCTTTCGAAAAGAACCCCGCCAGGGCACGATAGGGAACCATATTTGTCAGCTGTTCTTTTGCTGCCTTCAACTCCAAACCGTGTTCCCGAATCGCATTTTTTGATTTCCACCTTAGAAGCATTGGCTGACAGACCACTCAGCTCTGTGAGACGTATCACAGCCCGCTCCAGTCCATCTCTTACTTCACCGCTTGCGGAAGCCCGCTCAGATGAATATGAAATTCCCGGACCGAGTACCATGCATTACAGATCATTTCATCAATGACAGCATCAAAGGTGGTCTCCCTCACTCCCTCGGAAATTAGCTGTACAATGGCTTCCAGCCAATAGAACTTGTAGCAGTAGGACGGGTCCTTCATCATGTGGGAAAATCCCTCAATATCCAATGTATTATAATACTTCCCGTCAATGTTTAAGGAGTATCCAATATTTCCAGAGTCCATCACTTCCACATACTCCCTTCTTCCTCTAAGTAGGCCTTAAGCTTTTTCAGTTTTCCTTCAGTTATCACCTCGGGTAATGAAGTCCCTCATAGGTTGAATGCAGGACCGGATAACGCTCCTTGGTCTTTAAGATCAAATGCTCTGAAATCATCCATTCAATAATCGACTGCACGGTATCATAATGCAGCTCCTTTAACGCTCCAAATTCCGGTATCTTATGCAGATTGTTGTCCAACACGCGCTTGGTATTTGTGCCCATGAGAATATCCATCAGCATTCTTACTCCGTAAAATCTCACACGACTCACATTCTGAAGCGCCTTCACTACCGTAAAAATCAATTCATTGAGATCAAACTCATTATACCAAACTGGTTTCAAATCTGCTCTCTGAATCTGAATATAATCATCTTCCTGTCTCTCAGCAGCAAAATCAGGCTTCTCCCTTCCCTCCCGTTTCACTGGCTGCTGCTTTACCACAGACGGTTTTTCTTTCTCTTCCAACTCATATCCCATCAAATCATAATAATATTTCTTTCCAATTGTTTTTGGCAGCCGGTTCCATTTGGTTTATAATTGGTACAGCCCAAAAGTATCCATCAGGCTTGCCAGGTTTCACAATGAGATATCCGTCACGGCAGCTGTCACACTTTTGAATGGACAGCTTTCCCGCTTGGCAATAGTTCGTCATAAACCCACATACCTCAGGCTCATTGGTACAGATATATAGCCTTAATCCATATGCTCTTTTATATTTCAGCTGCATGGGATAGCCACATATTGGACAAACTTTTTCGCTTTGCCCTCACTTTCCTGCTCATTCCAGCTTCCATGCAGCAGGACATTCTTGTAGTCATGCTTCAGCTCCAGCAAAAACTCTGATGGGTTCTGCTCCGGGGCAATAAAGAATACCCTGTTCTTTGTTCTTGTCATAGCCACATAGAAAAGCCTTCTCTCCTCTGCATAATCAATGGAGCGGTCCCCTTAATAACAAAGGCCAGAACAGGGTCATCCTCTATCTTGGAAGGAAAACCGTAGGTTTCATTTTTCCATTTACAATAATGACGTCATCATATCCAAGGCCCTTAGAAGAATGTGCTGTCATAAATGTGATATCAAGGCTTGGAAACTTAACACTTTTCAGTTTGTTTCCCCGATTGATATATTCGAAGAGTCCGGACCGCTCAGTTTGTCCCCGTCAAATCCAAAGCGACCAAGAAGAAGTATGCTTCCCGGTTTCTTGCCTTCCTTTTTCTTATACTCCAGAAGCTGCGCTAAAGCTGTTTCTACAGCGTGCGCTATAGCATAGTTTTCACCACTTCTTCTATTGCCGTTCTTACCCTTTGAGGTACTGTCATAAGTATAGATAATCACAGGATCTTCAATATGCTTCGGGGATATCAATCTCTTACTTATCTGCTCCGTGTTTTTTCTGAATAAAATTCCCTGCTATGTCAATGACATCCTGGGAGTTCCGATAGGTCTTTACAATCTTCAGCAGTCTGGCATAACCCATCTTCTCCTCAAACTTTGTAAACAACGTAATATCAGAGCCGCTGAAAGCATAAATGGACTGCCAGTCATCGCCTACCGCAATAATCTTTGCGTCCGTCACTTCAGATAGCGCTTTCGTCAGATCAAATCTCTGTCTGGAAATATCCTGATACTCATCCACAATAATATATTTGAAATCCAGCTTCTGCTTCATTTCTTTGACTTCGCGAAGAATTCTGGCAGATTCATTAATCATATCTTCAAAGTCGACCGCTTTATTTTCATTTAGCCAGCGCTCATACTCCAGATAACAGTCATTACAGATATCCAAAAACAGTTTACTTCGAACATTCTGTGTGGAATGATACATTCTGCTGAATTCTTCTGCTGTATATCCATTCACCTTGAAGTTTGAGATAAATCTGCAGATGAGGTTAATTAGCTTTCTTATGTACCTGTTCTCCTCACCTGCCACCAGCATTTCCATCACTTCTTTATTGGATCTTGGATAAAGCGCAAAACCCTTGGACTCTAATTCCTCCCGCAGATGCGTTAACAATGGTTTGCGGTCTTTATACCTGGAAAAGGTATAGATAAGAGTCGTACCATGCTGCTTATGCAGACGAACCTTATCATTCACAGCCTGTTTATATCTGCTTAACTCATCCTGGCTGTATCTGTCGTTTTCCCCGTTTTCAGATATCCCAAAATGCTCAATATAGGCAATTTTCCCGTTCTGAGAAATAATAAAATCAGGAGTGTATGGTTTCCTGGCATAGAGTATATTGTACGGATAAATCGGTTCATACTCATAGTCAATATTGTTCAAATATAGGAAGTTAGCAATCTCCACCTCCTGATGTGACCTTAGTACTTCATTCTGGATCGTTACGGACTTCTTGGTTCTGGCATCAATCACTTCCCTCTTAAAGTCCTCCAGATCACTTCGCATTGTGGAATAATTTGCCTTTGCAATATCGTTGAAAAATCCATTCAGATCATCGCCCTCATACGGCGCATCAAAGTATGATGCAAAGAACATAATCAATTTATTTACCACGCTCTCATTCTGCAAAATAGAACCCCTGAAATAATCCCTTATCACAAAATAAAGGCTTGCATTGTCCACAATCTTCCGTTTTTCCTCCGGCGAATGTTTGTGAAGAATTGCATTGCCCGTAGAATGAAATGTGGCAATCGGGCATTCTATCCCCAAAGAGCCCTGTATTTTTTTCTTTCAATTCCTTTACTGCCTTATTCGTAAAGGATACCACCAGAATCTGGGAGGGTTTCACCCCCTTTTTGTCCACTAAATATTTCACCTTGGCCGCAACCGTCGTTGTCTTTCCGGCCCCAGCGCCAGCTATCACAAGACAATAGTCTTCATCTGTGAGTACTACTTTGCGCTGGTCTTCATCAAGAACAACAGCAGGGTCTACCGCCTTTAATACATGATCCAGGTATTCCTTCTCATTTTCCATTGCCTGCGCTATATACTCTTCATTATGCTTTTCCATGTATGCATCCGCATTTGTATATAAATCCATAGCAAAATGGACATCTCTTTCTGAGATGCCGTTACGTGTACAGAAATCTTCGGTCATACCAGTGCTCTTCAGTGCGTCAAAGACCTCAAGTACGGGGGCATATTTCTGTATTTTATCCACATAGTCGCTTTTTTGCTATGTATCTGTTCTCCTTTATATAGTCTTCCATCATTTGCTTAAATTCCAGAAGTTTTACAACATTCTTGTTTGGAGATGCTGCCTGCATTTCCGATTTGGCAGAATTCACCGACTCCACACTCTCGCTCGTTTTCTAAGACCAAATATCCGTTGAAGAAATCCCACTTGCCATGGCCTCCTTATGATTATGTTATATCACTTGTAATTATTCAGTACCTTCATAATTACATTCGAAAATCCATGAAAAAAGAATCCTGCGCGCGGGATTCTCCGCCTTCGGCGATGTGATTTTCTCACGTTCTGCGCATTGAATGCGCAGACCTGCTGAACAGTTACCATCACTTTTATATTTTTGTATTCCCAGATACGCATGACCATATTTTACCATAGCATACCGCTTTTTTCTATCTATAAAAAGACATATTTCTGCAAAGAAAAGCACCCGTCATTGCTGACAGATGCTTATTATAGAATATTCCTTATACTAAAAATCATCTTAACTACACTGCAAAATCAACCATATATTATCAAAATTTTGATTTTTAGATCCTGTTTTCGTATCCAAAAATAGATATGTCCACAGTCCCCAAACATAATCTCTCCATCGTCACTTTCAACTGTTCCCATTTGGAACAGCAATATCCACTCTTTACTTTTCTCTTTTTATTTCTTCCAATACGCTCCCCGGAACCGCCGCTAAGTCTTCAGGGGAGCCCTGACGATACCCCCCCTTGATAATGATTCACATTCTTCTTCCATGGATGACTGAACCGTGTCAGGATACCCGAGGAGTTTCGTTACCTCGCCCCATTCATCACAAGAGTAGCCGCATTCCTCACGACATTCCTCGTAGTCATCCCATTCAAAATCCATATCCGTAACCCCATCCGGAAAATCTTCCACCGCCGGAATACTGATATGTTTTTCAAACGTAACGTCAAGTTCTGGCACAATCGCTTCTTCATCCATATCATCTGAATATCCATTGGGACCAGACCCTCTGTCCCTGGAAAATAATACACCTTTGCTGAACCGTTATCTTCAGGAGCAAAACCCCATGGCATACTGACCGTTTCATAAAAAGAAACTTAATATTCCAGTCTTGGGTAAAAGCTTTTCCGTATCATAGTGTTTCACATCTTCAAGATTAACCTGGGCCATAAAGGATAAGGGACGTTCTTTTGTAATGTTATCATAGGACTCGCCCAAATATCTGGGCCACACAAAATCATGCGGTACTGCCGGCTTGCCGCCAATTTTACTTTTTACAGACAGGAAGTGGTTCGTCTGCCATTTCATAAGTAATACGAATTTCATTTTTTGCCAGCATTATCAATAATTTTTTTAGTTTCTCTCTCTTATATTTTACTCATGTCACTCTCCTAACATCTTTGTATGTCACATACCTGCTATTTTTTCTTACTGTATTTGCTGTTCGAATTGTAATCTTGTCACTCACCTTCGAGTTGGCAGTCTTTGACCACCAATTTGTCTTTCGGTAATCCTTCCGGCTGAATGACCAGAAAATAGTGTTCTTATAGTGGTGCACCTTCTCATATTCCCTTTCGGATCGCCGATCTCATTACAAAACTCCTCATAAGATAAAGAAGGCATCATAAAGATAAGATTATCATATATTTCTTTATTGTCATCTCCCCATCCGCAAGGAGCATTGTTTAATATATCTTTTAAATCATCCTGCGAGACAACCAAAACCGGTATGTCCAAATCAAAGCTGTCTTTTATAAACAATTCTATTTTATTCGAAAGAACGTTTCTATCATCAATGGCACTTAAAAAGACTACATTGCCACTGTTCAAATAGGTTGCAGCCCCTGGAAAGCCTAATTTTGCAAAGCCCATTTTTAATTCAGACATAGATATCTTGTTTTTCCGCTTATGTTTATTCCCCTTAACAAGGCAATATATTTTTTCATACAATCGTTTCCTCCCTGGTCTGACTTGGTGAACAGGTGTATACTCCATTTCGATGCCTCTCTCGCTTAATGCTTCGTAAAAGTCCATACTTTATCTATCAATTTCTTTTTTCAATAAAATAGTTCGCAATTTCGAAAGCTTTTACCCGTCTCTTTGCCAATGTGATTTGCGACTTATATCTCTCTGCATTTTCTTTTTGATTCAAAAAGTCTTTATTGTTTCCTGCAGCTTATGCAATGTTGAATCAATTTGTCTTTTCGCTTCTGCTAATTCATCTTGTGAAATTTCCATCTTTTACCCCATTTCCACTATTGAAATATTGACGCCTGGTCAGGCAAACTCCTATACGCCATAATTATATCCCATAAGTTCTGCTATGTACACTCTCTATATCTGTTATTTCTATCATACACCGCGATCCGTATGTATTCTCCCCTACACCGGGAAGAAAGCGAAAATATGGCTGTAAACAATCCTATTTTGTCTCCAAGCCTCTGGAAAAGAATGTGTAGGACTACCTATTTCCGTCAGCATCAGAGTAAAAAACTAAGAATTTATAATATCTCCCTTCTCAACTGTTTTAATATTGCTAAATATTTTCTTGCTTGTTTCTTTCCTTGGATTCTTGCTGCAAATTCTTTCTCCTTTAATCTGCAATGCTCGACAGCGCCTATTTGCTACTGTATACCCGTCATTTCTGTTTTCAGCAACGAATACATCTTCATATCAATAACTTCGCCGTTCTTTACAGCGTTACTTCTTAATGTACCTTCGTATTGAAAACCTGCTTTTTCAAGTACACGGCAAGATGCGACATTGTACGCAAATGGTTCTGCATAGATACGGATAATATCGCTCTTGTCAAAAACATACCTGCAGATTTGTTTTACGGCTTCCGTCATAATACCTTTGCCCCAATATTCTTCTGCGATGTAATACCCCAATTCGGCAGTCTGCCTATGAATGTTACCCTGGCGAAAAATTCCGATACTGCCAATCACTTTATCTTCTACTGTAATAGCAAAAGCAAAAAGTTTCATTTTCATCCGCAGAAAGCATCGCAGAGATATAATCTTTTCCGTCCTGCTCAGTGTAAGGGTACGGCAATCCATCCCGAAGATTATCTTGTACTTTTTTATTGGAAAGAGTCGTTGGTAAATATATTGCATCCGACCACTCCCATTTTCTTATTTTACAAATCACTTTCCCACCTCCATGATAAATTTTGAAAATGCATTAATCGATAATAATTTTAATAGAGGAACACTTTCCACTATTGCATTTGCTTTCTGAAACACTACAAGCGGCTACTCCCAATACAAGATCTATCAATGCTTTTAATATAATTTTATCCCCTGCTTTGGAAAGCGGTTCTTCTACTGAAATACTACCGTTCGTGTTAATTTTCGTGTGCATAAATAAGTTGACCGGTGTGATAATTGCACGCTGTTCTCTAAGCACCTTATTAATATTTTCAAAGCAGTTCGGGTGTTTTTCGCCGTTATGGTAGAAGAACTCATACATTTCCGGCCGGCAGCATGGGTGGAGCAAATCATGTTCTCCAACATCATCAGAAAGCACCTTCATCATGGGCCGGTATAGGTTTGTAAAAAATAGTATCACCAATATTTAATTTCAAAGACTCGTTACAGTCAATCGTAACACCGGTTGAAAGAAATTCATTTGTATTTCCCTTCACTTCGGCAAAAAAAATCCACCACTTGACCGCCTTCAATATCAATCACTGTAATGCTTTGACCTTGCTTAACATCAATTTTCGTTCCCGAACACGCCGGAATTATATATTCTTTACTCATTATATTCACCTCCCGATTTTCAATTTTATACAAACAAAGCCAGCTGTTTCCCTACCAGTATAGCAGGAAACAGCCGGACAATCAAAGGTAATATATTTCGCTTTAACGGGTTTTTATTACACACAAGGCATAATAGCCACATTTACGCACTAAGTAAATACCCTCTCATTCGTGGTGCAAATTAAATTTCCATGACATAAATCTCATTACTTGTATCAAAGAAAAATCCGCAGGATAATAGTGTATTACAAGAAGCCTTATTTTCCTGCTCAGGCTGCACAATGATGCGTTTAGCGTTATACTGCAATTTTATTTCTTGAATCAGCAATTGTACAATTCCTTTGCCATATCCCTTACCAATATATTTTGTATCACCAATCAGATAGTCTATGCTGTAAGTACCGTCTATATCCGTATCACCATGCCACTCCTCTCCACTGTGATAGTATTCATAATACTGGCAGAAGCCAATAGGCTTACCCTCTGATTCTACAATAAAGTGATGTAAAATGAAAATTTATCTTTCCTTTGTTTGACTTCATCCATCCAATCCAGTGGGTCGTGATACCATTGGGCTACATGGGGCATATATAGCCATTTCTCAAATAGAGCAACGTCCTCATTGCGAAACAGTCGAAGTTTTAATTTATCCAAGCGACCTTCTCCTTTCTAAACATGAATAATATTTCATATTTTTATTATAACATTGTTGATTTTTTTGTCAATATGAATAATACTTCACATTCATTGACTAATGGAAGGTTATACTATATACTTGATCTTATGAGAGGTGGTGTATGATTTGAGTAATTTATCTATCCGTAAACCAATGCAAAAACGCTCCATTGAAAAAAAAAATAAAATAATAAAAAGCTGGCTTAGATTTGTTTTGTAAAAAGGGTTTTACAATACAAACACTGTTGAAATTGCAAAGACAGCAGGTGTTTCCACCGGAACAGTATACAGTTATTTCAAAGACAAAGAAGATATTTACATTGCTTCTTTTAAATATTTCCTCGATAGTTACCTTAGACCATTACTAAATGAATTAGAATCCCTCCCGAAACCCGTTGATACGCATGTACTTGTTGATAAGTGTATTGACTTATTTATCAATCTCTATGTAAATTCTAGGCAAACCGTAAATGAGTTAGGCCTTATGCAACAATCAAACCCGGAAATTATGCAACAGTTTGCAGCATATGAGGATATGATTTTATCGGCACTTGTAAAAGCCTGTGACAACCCTAATGTGGCTAAGAAAAATCTATCTGAAAAGATGTATCTACTCTATACTTTGGCAGATATTTTAGGACAAGAGCACGCTTTCCATTATCATAAAAACATAGATTTAGAGGTGTTGCGCCGACAAATAACAACCATGATTACTTATCTGTTTACAGAAAACCAGTAATAAAAAATATTCTAATGCATATAGTTTTTAATCTCTTTATTTCGGATTTTATCGACCTCACTTGTAAACACTATATGCTTGAAAAAGTGCCTAAAATTAAGGATTTCTACATAATTTGTCGTTGTAGCAACACACAAGTCTCTATATGGCTTGAGCGGCGTAGAAAATGCCTGTATTTCAGTAAATAGGTCAAAGGCGATTTATCGCTTTTTCACGGTTTTGGACGTTCTCCCTTTGGTAATTGGTCAACAGCACTTTCAAAGTACAGGTCTGTTCATGGGGGAACAGGCAACGGGTTTTATTCCCATAAATATCTTAGCAAACTGGAGATTCTGACTGTCTCTCATACTAATTAAGTCATATATGACAGTTACATAGGTTTTAGATTTTTATTGAGCCTATCCACCATCCAGGCAATACGCTTGTCCCGTCCGGCATCTGTCTTTGCATCAAGATATGCCCGTGTATAAGTTTTCTTTACGGACAAAGACATGGCTTGAAAATTTGTATAAGCGGGTTCATACCCTTCCAGCAGTGCGGACAGGTGGGCAATCTGCTCCTCTGTAATGGCTGCCAAAGGATTTGAAACATACCACTGTCCGTTCTTCTTGGCCTCATCTATCTTCTTCCTGCCAAAATCAGTCATAAGTCCTCTTTCCTCAAGATTTTTTACCAATGCCTTATTCTTCTCTGACCATTTGCTATTCTTTCTGCGCAGAGAAAAATACTTCTTATAAGTCTTATCATCTATCTTTTCCATCTGTCCGTCAATCCAGCCAAAACAGAGTGCTTCTTCCAAGGCTTCTCCCGCTTTTATAGTTTTTGGCCCACCAGCCTTGCCGAACAAAAAAGCCAAATCCCATCCTTTGATACACAATGCTCGCAGAGCCATTCACGAAATTCTTCTCTGTTGGGGAATTCCATTATTTCACTCATAATATATCTCTCCTTATCGTTTACTTCATTTATTAAAAGAGTACTATTTTAAATTTTTCAAATCCTATAAACCAGACGTTTCATCATCCATCTTCTCTTGACACTCGCTGCATTCCCTGTCATGAATAGAAATAATGCCGCCACATTTTGAACAGATATATTTTTCTTCCTGCTGTTCCATAAATGCATCCAACCCATATTGACGAACAAACTCACTATTTTTCATAAGGCTTGCTTGATATCTCTTATTATAACTTTTTTCAAGACTCTTTATCAGCTTGCATGGATAATCAGAACACTCGAAACAATAAGACAATCCTTTGTCTTTAATACAGTCTTTTTAACTTGCATTTACGACAATGTTCCGGCTTGCCTTTGTCACTGTTCAAACACCCTGCACATGGCGTTTTATGATAGCAATGTTTATAGCAGACCTTGCAATTCATTTCACAAGGGGCAAACATGATAGTATCCATATTTTCTGTTGGCATTTTCATAGCTCATTGACCCTTTCCATTTTTAACTCCCTGATAAACTGGAAACTGTAATTATCTTTCTTTTTTTATTATGTAAGATTGCAGGCTTTTCTGGCTGCCATTCTTTTCATAAAATGCTTCTATTCCCGGCTGTGCGCCAAAATATAACATGGTTGGGGTATTGTCCCTTGCCAGTTGAAGAAGTTTACTTCCAATCCCTTGATTTTGATTTTCTGGAAGAACGAGCAATTCTGTAATTGTCCCAAAATAATAACCATCTGAAAGAATACGCAAACAGCCTACAAGTACGTTACCGTCATAAGCAGTAATCTTTATTGTTTTGGATAACGCAATCTGCGTTTTTCCATGCCATAATCGCCTTGCCATATCTGATTAACAAAACGGATAAAAAATGAAGCACTAATTTTTTATCGTCTACTTAATATTCTATCATTTGTATCTCCGTAACTACTGATTTATTAAAAATCACATTGCAACTATTTTTTTCAAAGGACGGCTGTTCTAATTGTAATCATTTCACCAATTCCTGCGCTTGCTGTTTTTTTCCACCAGTTTGCTTTCGCATATTTCTTTCTGTCAAAAGACCAGAAAATTGCATTCTTACAGATACATATCTGTTCCAGTTCTTTTGTTGGCTTGCCTATTTTCTCAGCTATTATTTCAGCGATAGCAGAAAACATAACAAAAATCAGATTATCATATATTTCTTTGTTATCATTTCCCCACCAAACAGGGGCTTCACTTAATAAATCCTTCAATTCTTCTTGTGAAATAACAAAGGCTGGAATATCCAATTCAAACCGTTCTTGTATCATTACCTTGTTTTTTATCTGTAAGAACAATTCCACTTCGTTCGTCAGCCGAAAAATAACATTTCCGCTACCCTGATATGTAAAAACATCTATACAGCCAAGTTCTATAAAACATGATTTCAACTCTGCCATAGGAATTTTATTTTTCCCACTTATATTGATACCTCTTAATAAAGCAATATATCTTTTTCAAAATTAGTCTCCGCTTCTATTGCTACTGATATTTTCCAATGCTTGTGCATTATTCGAAGTTATCGTTGCAAGCCTGTCGCATTGATTCATTTTATCACAATCCCCACAAGTAGTTAACTTCCTGCACACAGCACATTTTCTAATAGGACATATAGCATCACAAAATGGTGTTTTCGCTCCGTCTACTCGGCATCCAACACAATTAATCATTTCTGCTGTAATCTTAGTCCGTTTAGTTTTGTCCACAGTTCAGCCGTTTTTTTCTCGCAAATCATTATCATTATTAAGTGTTGCAATACGGGCATCACATTTTTCACAATCCAGTCCACAATACGCAATTAACTCATTCATTCGATTTCCTCCGTTTAATTTCTATTTTCATTGATACCAAAAGTTTTTCAAAAAATTTAAAATCTTTCTGATAATAAAATATTGGGAAATTCCGAATCATTCATTGAAGCGGTTATTCCAATTTTTAGAATGGCTTATTTAGGCTATTTTCTTTTTGTTTCATAAGCTTTATGCTATCCAAATAGTCCCTCTTGCCACTTCACGATTCCCCTCTTTTAGAACCCGTCGGAATTTCTGACAGGTTGAATTTTAATCAAACACACCTTCGCTTTAAATATATGTTTCACAACATTGGTATGAAATGTTCGAGATAAATCTACCTTCTACTACCGTGGCACACCGCCTGTATTTATTATCGCCAGATCCTTTTTTACTCCTCATCATAAATCGTTCCTGCCAATTCGATATATTCAGCATTTTCAGACTGTACACTAATATATACGCCTATATCACGATACATTAAAATCAGTTCCTCCTTCACTTTGCGGTACGCACGTTCTTTGGCAGACTCGATAATATCGACAATCTTTTTCAAATTGCTCACCGTAAGATATCAAATCACTCATAATATAGTTCCTTTCCAAATAATCACCTACTTTTTAGGATTGATTTTGCCTTTAGTCACAACTACAATCGCAAAACTTGCAACTGCACCAGCTACACCCACTGTTGCCTTCAATCCATTTTTACACTCTGCACTTGTTCATTTCTGCAGGATTCGCATTTTTATGCTTATATCCGTCTGAAAGTGGTTTTTGACACTTCTTATATACCTTATTCTCCATCGTCATCACCTTCTAAGAAAGACACATTTTCTATGCAGGGAAGTGCCTGTATTTTTATATTGATATCCGGTAGTGTCTTAGACCAGTAATTTTCAGGTGCTGGGTCAATCAAATCCAATCTCTGTATCAAGCCGTCAGTAGATAAGTATGCCTTCTGTAAGTATCCCGCATAATATTGAAGGCTTTGACGCGCTGCCGCACTTTCTCCCAATTCCTGATATGCTATCGCCTCTGCCAATGAAACCATATTCACAGCGGACAAACTTTCTCAGATTTCATTCATCCTTTGACTTATCTTTTCAGGATTTGCACCAGATATGAGTTTGCCCCAGAAAGACTCCGGTTGTTCCTTTATAAAGGTCAAATTAGCATTTTGACTTTGCATCAAAAATATTCTGCTATCTTCCGCATCAGAAGCAATTCTCATAAGTGCTATTGCTATCAATTCAGGATTTTTAATCTGCGTGGCTTGCAATAGTTTTTGCTGACAGCTATATGCTATTGCCAATCTGTCGTATTCTTGTCCCTGCCTTACTTCTTCAATTGCAAGTTGAACCGTATGAATTTCTTCTGCAATCTGAGCCATCTGCATTTGAGCTGCATAACTGGACATTGCTTCAGTTAATGCAAGCGATAGGTCAATACTTTAAGTGAAATTGTTGATACGATTTTATTCGTTTCCGTGTTTACCAAAATTGCCATTAACGTGCCATCTTTTTTGTCATGAGCTTTAAGGCCCCATTGGCTATCTGTGTTTTCTGTTCATCAGTCAAAATTGCTTGGAAAGCCTGCTCCGGAACACTGACTTTTACCAAATTGATAAAGCTGGTGCTTTGTATAACATCTCCTCAATTTTCTTAAATGCGGTTTTAGCACCTTTTAACAGTGGTTTTGCCACTTCGGGCGTATCAGAAAAATGTTCCACAACTTCATAACTGTAATCTTCATCAGCAATTATTTCAATGTATTCTGGTGATATATCAATTGTTTCTTCCATTAAGCGTGCTCTTTTCTGCTGTTCTCTATAACTACACTTGTAAATTTTGTGAAGAAATCACCTCGCCAAATTGTTAAGGAAACAATCGGAGTTGGTGTAAACGAAAAAGCAGTTTTAGCTTGCAAGTAACTGCCCTTTTGTTTACATCAATTTCGATTTTTCCTTAGTGAACAAAGTCGCGTCCCTTTAGCCAGTAACATGGGGATTCAATATTTGTTCTTTCCCTTAAGTTTAACATATCACATATTTTAAGAATAGCTTATTTCTGCTAAAAGTCATTTTTGAGTATGACAAATAAACTTTCATAGTGGAAGCTTTTAAAATATTTCGTTACAGATTTTAACATCTCATATGTACTGATGCAGGAGGGGCACACGTATCTGGCCGGGATGATACCATTTTCCCACCAATTAAATTCCTACATTGCGTCATTTTTTTACTCTTGTTCCGGCAGTATAACAAACCATAGTGACGGATTCTGACGAACCGTTTGGTCGGTACATGCATCAAAAAGCGACGTATGAATTCGTCATCGGGAATCGTTTCGTCTTTCCAGTGTCCTTCATTCTTATGGTCCTTCACTGCATATGTTACAGTTGTTTCCGTCATGGATTTGATTCTGTGATTACTAATTGCTATCCTATGCGTGTATTTCCCAAGATAGTTCATAACGTACTGCGCCCCGGTGAAGGTCTCTTTGCAGTAAGTGAACCAGTTCTTTTTATAGCAGTCATGCAGAAGTTCCCTAAATAAATATCGGTTTTGATACTTTTCTGCTGTTCCGTGAAACTCCAGCTTTGAATCATTCCATAGACTTTTCAATTCCTCCAGATATTTACCTCAGAATACTTTTGATATGACACCGTATGGAAGGAAGAACTTTCCACCTGTATCTTTCCATTTATTCTTATTATCAAGACCTCCACCAAGGACAACGGTATGAATATGGGGATGATAATTCATCGCTGAGCCCCAGGTATGAAGAATACAAATATATCCTATATTGGCTCCAAGATACTTTAAATCCTTTTGACAGTTTATTCAGGGTTGCGGATGCAGCATGATATAGCACATCATACAGAAGTTTCTGATTACTGTAGATAATAGAATTCAATTCCTCCGGCACAGTAAACACAACATGATAATAAGGTGCATCCAGAACATTCTCTTTTTGTGCATCAATCCACTTTTCTTTTGGAAACTCCTGGCACATGGGAAGCAGCGGCTTCTGCATGAATTATTGTGAACACAGATACATCCGCAGTCCTCACAGACACTGATATTTACACCAAAAGCTCCTGTTTTACAGTTCATGATGTGAAAGGCCGCTTTTCTGTTATGGGCAGGAAGGATGTGCGCTTTTTCATAAGCAGGATAAAAGCGGTCAAACACATCTTGTACCGTACATGATTTTTCCACCATCATTCACCACCCATCTCGTCAAATGGGCTTTTTAATGCCAAATAAGGTTTTATTGCTTACATGAAGATAAATCTCTGTTGATCTTGGATCACGGTGTCCCAAAAGGGCCTGAATATATTTCACGTCACACCCGGCCTCAAACAGATGGCTTGCGAAACTATGGCGCAAACAGTGTGTAGAGACATGCTTTTTGAATCCCTGCTCTTTTGGCACTTTCGCGAAAAAATTGAATGACACTGTCCCTTACGAGATAATCACCAGTCCAAGAACTTGGGAACAGGATTCCCCTGGGTTTGCCGCAGTCAAACCAGTATTCCGTCAGAATTTCAAGGGTTCGGTCAGTGAGCAGGGTATAACTGTCAAAGCGGCTCTTGCCATCACTGATGTGTATTGTTTTATTCGTGCGTGAAATATCATCATAATGAAGGTGTATAACCTCTGACACACGCAAGCCGCCTGAATACATGGCAGCAATCATGGCTTTGTGCTTGAGATTTTGCGTTGCATCAAGAATGGCTGATATTTCTGTTTTTGTAAGCACAGTTGGTAATCTGCGGTCTCTTTTTCATGCGTGGGATATCATCATCCCAGTTCATCTTCAAGACTTTCTTGTAAAAAGAAGCGAATACCGGAATGATAGTGATTGTAGGTCTCAGGAAAAACCCGGAAAGTCTCTTTTCAGTCAGGACGACATCAACATCATCTGTATTTAGAGAATCCACTGTCTTACCAGTATAGTTCAAAAAAATGGGCAACGCTCGTACAGTATGCATGGAGGTACATTTGCATCAAAAAGTGCTTGTAAAACAAGCGAATAGATAGTATTATTTTTTCATAGGCAGTGACCGGGACAAGCCCGTATTTGAAGATTGTTTTTGGTCGTACTTAAACAATACTATCTTGGGACATTCCTGTCACTGCTTTTTTAGAAGAAAAAAGAAACTGCAGGAGTATCCCAAAAAGGACCTGTTGACAAACTAAAGAAAAATGACCTTCTGTATGGTATAATTATCATATCAATTGCGGGAGGTCATTTTTATGATGGAAAACAGACTGGGCAAATTCAGATGGTAATTTTAACATAGATTCTATGATTCCAGAGACCCATCTCCTGAGACAGATTAAAAACTGTGTAAACTTTGATTTCATATATGAAAAGACAGCCCCTATTATTCTAAGGTTGGAAGAAAATCTATTGATCCGGTTATCCTGATAAAAATGCTGCTCATTGGCTATCTTTATGGAATCAAATCAGAACGAAGGCTTGAAGAGGAAGTGTCGCTTAACCCTGCCTACCACTGGTTTTGTGGGCTTGATCTCATGCATAGGGTACCGGATCATTCGACTTTTAGTCAGAATAGAAGACGGCGTTTCAAAGATGCCAGTATATTTCAGGGAAATTTTAATGAGATTGTTTTGAAGTGCATCCAGCTTGGGATCGTATCTGGAGAAACAGGTGTTACGGATGGTTCGTTTCTTCCATCCAATGTATCGTGGAACAGCCGTTACGAAACAGTTGAGCTAATTAATCGTTCCACCATAAAATATATGGAGGAATTGGAGACCGAACTTTCTTCCATGCCGGGTTATAAGAAACCAGAAAATGTGGAAATAGAGAAAGACTCCATAAAGAGCCACACAGATCCGGAATGCGGTTATTTCCAGCGAACCAACGGGAAAGTGATATTATCCTGAATTATTTGAAAAGACAGCCTTGCGAGTATCAGGAAATTGGCTTAGACGGAGGATATGATATAGGAGCAGTACACAGAGGGCTGGAGTTTCAGAAACTGATCTACAAAAAATCAACGCAAAACTATTACCGTTTAAATAGCCGTTCAAAAAACAATGTAAAAATGACCATGGTTTGTCGCCTGTGCAACCGATATGGGTACCGTGATGATCAATGCCAGCGCCTATTACCCATCTTTTTATCGGAATAATCAGAAAGTGAGAACCAGTGATTATCTGAGAATCATGCGGCTAAGACAGATATGGGTGGAAGGGACATTTACTGTTCTAAAGCGAGAACACAAACGGAATAAGATACAGAAAAGGGGCCTTCAAAAAGCGAGGAAGAATGCCTCTTATCGGCAACAGCATGAAACCTTAAAAGACTGGTAAAAGCGGTGTGGAGTGTGTGAAGAAAAAGTCTGTAAATACAGTTCTTCTATGATAAGTTTGAGCTGGTAAGTTAAGGAATTAGCTTCCAGCTCTTGTTATATATATACTTTAGATATCCTTGCATGTCAAGAGAAGGCGAGTGATTCCCGCCTTTTTCTGAGGACTGTACTTCTTATTCTGGCAGTCGGTCCGAATACATGATACTCAGTTCCCCATAGACCTGAGCCCAGTTCCGAATTGTTGTTGTCCAACCCTTCGTGGCTTCAAATGTGGACAGATAAAGTGCTTTTAACAGAGCGGTATCGCTCGGAAATACACTTCTCTGACGATTCAGCTTGCGATAGGTGCCGTTCAGGCTTTCAATCGCATTCGTCGTGTAAATGACCTTTCTAACCTGTGAAGAAAACTTAAAAATCGGGGATATGGCCTCCAAGTTATCACTCCAGCGTTTCATGGAATTGGGATATTTAGGTGTCCATTTTTCGCTGACCCGTTCCTGGGCTTCCAGCGCTTTCTTCTCATCTGGTGCATGGTAGATGGTTTTAAGGTCTGTTGCAAATGCTTTACGGTCTTTGTCAGGTACGTATTTTAGAGTATTTCTAACCTGATGGACAATGCAACGCTGGTATTCTGTTTTAGGGAATGCAGCAGCAATAGCTTCTTTGATTCCGCTAAGCCCATCGGCGCAGAGGATCAGGATCTCTTTTTACTCCACGATTTTTAGTTCATTCAGCACAGAGAGCCAATACTTAGAACTTTCATTATCTCCGACATTGATTGTCAGAACTTCCTTCTTTCCTTCTGTGTTGATCCCAAGAATAACGTATGCGGCTAATTTTCGAATCACGCCATTATCCCGGACAGAATAATGAATGGCATCTATGTACAGGATTGGATAAATCTCATCCAATGGACGTTTCTGCCAGTCTTCAATCTGGGGCAGGATTTTGTCTGTTACGTCGGAAATGAAGCCTTCTGACGCTTCAAATCCGTAGATATCCTCCAGCGTTTCTGAAATCTGCCGGGTGGTCATTCCCTTGGCATACATAGAGATGATTTTCTGGTCAATATTTGAGATATCCTTCTGGCGTTTTCTTACAACCTGAGGTTCAAAGGTTGACTTACGATCCTGAGGAACATCGATATCCATGCAGCCATAGCTGCTGTTAACACGTTTGGATTTGTAGCCATTACGATAATCGTCACTGTCAGAACGCTGGGATTTTTCATATCCCAAGTGGTCATCCATTTCCGCTTCCATCATTTCCTTGATGGTGCCGCCAAGCAGATCTTTAAGGGCATCTTGAATGTCCTGGGCAGACTCGATGTCATACTCCTCCAAGAGCTGGTGAATGATGTTACGTTTTCCTTCTGTCATTTGTACTTTGTGTACAGGTTTCTTTTCTCTTTTTGCCATGATAAAAGGCCTCCTATGATTTTATCTTATCATAGAAGACCTTTTAAATCTTTATTTACATAAAAACTTTCATAGACTCGCGGTGTGAGTAACCCAGATTTACCAGTCTTTCTATTTCGTTCCGGGAGAGAAAGCCTACAAAAATCCCTCAAAAAATGGATTTGTCAACAGGTCCACTTTGAAACGGTCTCATATCATTATAAATCATTACGCATTAGAATTAATCTTGTATTCTTCATCAGAAATATTATCAATAACATCAGTAATCCCTTAATCGTATACGCTGTGAATAATTCGGGCGTTCAATAACTATATCGTCTGATGCAAGTAATTCAATCCACCTAATTTGATTTGATAAAAGCTTTTGATATCTTTCCTATATGGTCTGGGATCTTCTACAATAGCTTTATGAAGTAGTGACGAAAGTTCACCATAATATATTTCACCACCGTGTTCTCTTAAGACTTTTCGCAACCATACATTACAACGACACCACTTAAAAGTTTCAACAATAACCTCTCTCTTTGTTTCTACCGGCAAGCCAAGAAAACGATACACACTGTTTCCATTTACATCATCTTCATCCGGAAAATCATATGAAAAAAGTGTAGTTATATCTGGAGTTATGAGTCCTTCAATATCTCTGCTCCATTTTTTTTTGTACTAAATCCAAATTGCAACTATCTGATATGGAATAATACTGTTGTTGTAACTTTTCAAACAGTTCATCTTCTATTTCAACTGCCTCCCAAAACAGCATATCTATTTTGCGCTTATCACTGTCACTTATATCAATAAGTGTAGCAATTTCAAGGTTTCCATTTCTACCAAATGACAACCCTCTACCAGTTGCATTAGCACTTCCAATAAGTCCACGCTTTTTATCAATTATGTAAGTCTTTGCATGCAAATCCAATCTAATATAAACTTTCCAATTCTTCTGACGGCATCGTTCCACAACCTCAAAATCTGTACTTCCATTAATTAAATCATCCCATCTAAAACGTAATAACAATTTCTTTGAGGTTACACTTAATGGGATATGCTTTAAAAGTTCATCAAATGCATTATATTTACAGAAAGCAGAAATAATATGAATGGACTGCGTGGCAGATTCTAATTCTTCAAAAACTATCCGTTTTATTTCATCCGACATAAGTAAACTCATATATCACACCAATCAACGCTTTCTTGGATTTAACTGTTCATTAATATATTGAAGTAATCTCTGTTGCCATAATGTAACCAATCTATCATTCTCTTCTTTCTGATAGCGATTAGTTTTATTTATTGCCTGCACAAAAGAAGCAATAAGTAGTTCAAAAGATGTCTTTACTTCTCCACTATCAAATATCTCACTCAAAAACTCAGTATAGAACTTATGATCGGTATTAATTGTAAGCATAACGCATGAAAGTTCGAAGTTAAAATCAAATAATGGACCAAATTGCCCTATTTGTGCATACTTTATGTTCACAAAGTTATTAATAAAACGTTGAGCATCTTCGTCTGTAGGATTGGCTATTCCTTGCTGCTTTAACTCATCTTTTCCCTTTTCAATCAGCTCCTGCTCATTAGCCATTGAGCGCACTTCTTTTTGTTACAGATGGCTCTTCATCATCAGAATCCTGCTCTACATTATTAATAATATCAACTGCTGCTGTTTCAATATCATTTGTAGACCTGGTCATTTTTCGAATAGCTTTATTCCTAGCATACATGCTTTTTATTGTGTCATATACCGTTCCATAGAGCTGATACCAAATAGGTTTAACATCATCGTCGGGATCAACATCATTCTGATCTATTCTCTTTAGTTCTACATATTGCTTATTATTTGACACACCAAATAACTCATCAAGTTCAGGCTGAAAGATTATTTCACATCCCCACCAACGGTGTTCAGGCTCATTAATATTCTCATAAAAAATCAAACTGTCTGAAATCTATTTCTCGGTTAGCTCTTACAACAGAGATACCTTCTAATTTTTTTGCATACTTACCAAAAGGTTGTTGCCCTGGATTAGATTTACAAGCTGTTTCATCATAAAACTCCTGTCTTACAATTGAGAATCTGACAATTACTATAGATTCAGCAACTTCTCCTGTTTTATCATAGTATTTAACTGGAACCTCAATCGTGCCATTATTAATCTGATGGTCTTTTCCATTATAAGACTCAAACACAGGAACATATGGTGCACCATGTTTTCTTTTATTTAATTCTGTAGGGTGTGAGGGATCGCCAAGAACAAGATTATTTTCCATAAGGAAAAGTGGGTCATTCGGGCATACGTCAATAGCACTCTCTTGGTTTTCATCCGAATAATGCGGATTGACGATATTCCTTTACTTATAAAATACCTAAATTTTTGCCCTAAAGCAAATTCAAGTCGCTCCGATAGGGGCCCACAAGTTTTGGGTTGAATTCTATCACAATGTTTCCAAATAACCAGTGTTCCACTTTTCGAAAAATCATATGTTCTCCTGGTGTGATATAGCTAATGTATTTAATATATTTCTCCGGCAATGCTTCAGCAATAGGATCCTCAATTTCTTTCTGAATACCTTCTTTCACTTTTTCAATGTTAAGGAACACCTTTTGTACACTATTCACACCTGACTGCCAAGAAAACACCTCTACTTCTGGGCAAGCGTATAAAGATGATTGGGGTAATCCTACACCAAATCTACCCATTCCTCGACGCTGTGCCCTTGTTGTAGAGCCAAGCCCTAGACAACTCCCAGGATTTGTGAAGTCATTCCATAACCGTTGTCTAAGAACCCTATTTCACTAACTTGTTTTCTTCCCGTGCTAAGATTTAATTCCTCACTGATAATCACAAAAATATCATCTGCATCTGCTTCTACTGCATTATCAATAATTTCGGCAACTGCACTTTCAATATTCTTATATCCGGTATTCCTTAATGCATCTCCTATATGACGAACATCTACTATACTATGACTCATTGTCATCCTCCTTAATTCAATAATCATCAAAATGTTGAAAAGCTTCTTCACTATCAAATGCTTCAATATTATCTTTTACATCTATGAGAAGGCATTCCTTATTACCACCCATCATTGGTCCACGAAGTCCTCTTCCTATCATCTGACTATACAATACAACTGATTTTGTAGGTCTGGTAATAAATACACCAATATTGGTTGAATCAAAACCCGTAGTAAGAACATCATAATTGATAATGATATTAACTTTAGATGTTCTATCCTTAAATTATCTATTGCCGCTTTCCGCTTTACTGGATCCATATCTCCAAGCACTAAACTATTTGGTATATCATCTACTGTAAGCATTGCTGCAAGCATTTTGGCATGCAAAACATTACAGGCAAATACAATGGTTGGCATTTGTTCATGATTTAATATGCGCAATCGTTTTAATATCCCTAAATTTCTGTTTTTTGTTATTAGCAAGTACTTCCAATTGCTTTGCAGAAAAATCGGTATCGCTATTTCTAATATAAGCCAATTCCTTTTTATTTTTTTATTTCTTCTTCTGTATAATTTTTTTCATATTCTAATCGTTCCACGGTTAATTTCGATAGAATTTGTCTCTGTTGAAAATATTTAATAATATTAGTCTCAGCAATAGTATTTAATGCCTGGAGTCTTCCCAAATTAACTTGGTTTAAGATATTTGCGTCTATTCTAATCAATCTATTACCGAACATATGAACAAGAAGATCATTATCATAGGAAAACTCTGTTGTTCTTCCTGGTGTTGCTGACAAACCTATCAAATGCCTATCTGGATAACCGACTTTCATCTGCATCAGCTCTTCGATAACTTTTTTAGTTTCATTAGCTGCCGCTTTGTGCGCTTCATCAAAAACTATGAGACGGCAATTAAGTTTCAATTTTTCCATCATAACAGGATTGTTTTTTGCTATTGACATAAGCTTCTGTAATCCACAAAAGACAATGCCATCTGATATCTCATCATCCTCTGAATTTAAACTCCCCAAAACTTATATGCGTTAATTTCTCCATCCCTAAGTGCCCCCATATTTCCTCAAATGTCGAAAACGCCTGAAGAAGTAGTTCTTTCGTGTGTGCAACCCATATAACAATGCCACTCTTATGTAAATGAAAATTGATATAATCCACAATAATGTGCATTGAAGTTTTTGTTTTTCCCCGGTACCTGTAGGCATATGAACCAGCATTCTTTGCAATATATTCCCAGAGGTCAATACATTCATTGCCTGTTGTTTAATGAAATATTGGTAATCTAATAATTCATAAAACCTCTCCCCAGCAGTTAAAGAATTCTTAAAGATATCATCGCCTTTTTCAGATTCAAGAATATCTACTGGTAAATTCCATAGTTTTATCAAATATACAGTAACTTTATTTTGCCCCTATGGCTTTTTGGATATAACCTCAACCAATTCTCTCGGTGATGCACCATATCTCTCGGACTTGGTGAGACATTGAATGCTAATGTCCTCTATTTCTTTTTCCGTCCCGGCCAAAAGTAAATCTTTCCTAAAATTATCTTTCTTGAATATTTCAAGTCCATGTATTTTGTCGATATATGAAATTAGGCGTGCTTTTTGTTAGAGTAACTTTCCAGAAGGCATCCATTCCACCAAAGTGTTAATTACTTCCGTTCCTAAATAATCTCTTAATTGCTGTTCACTGAAATTAAACATCACATCTTTATAATCTGACATTGCTCCCCCTATTGCCTATGCTACATTATGTATTAAGTTCTCAACATTCTGTAGTTCATCTTGTGTATGTTACAAAACTATGCTGGTATATTCTGCCTAAAGATTATCCTGAATATAATCTAGAGCTTTTCGTAATTCCTCATAGTCCTTCTCAGACGTAAAGTAATTTACACTTAACCTTATTGTTCCAGCTGGAAATGTTCCCAAAAATTCATGTGCTAAAGGAGCACACTGTAAACCTGTTCGAACAGCAATACCACACCTATTAAAAATCACACCTGCGCTATCACTACTAATTCCATCTATCAAACAAGAAACAATGCCCACATAATTTCTTTTTTCGTTATTTCCAATAATCTTTATAAAATCATATTCTGTCAGCAATCCCAGCAACTGTTTTCTGTTTTCTTTTTCCTTCGCAACAATTTTTGTAAGTCCTGTTTCTTCAATCCAGGACAAAGCAGCATACAATCCAGCCACTCCAATAATATTAGTAGTTCCCATTTCATATCTCTCTGGAATACTATCTGGCATATTCTGATTTGCTGATTCATACCCTGTTCCTCCGAAAATAACAGCCGGAAGTTTTATCTCTGGATTCATTACAAAACCGGCAATTCCTGTTGGCCCGTATAAGGTCTTATGACCAGCAAAAACAGAAAAATCAAATGTAGAAAGTCCAACATTACAATCAATAAGACCAGCAGTTTGCGCCATATCCACCACCGTTATGGATCCATACTCTTTAGCTAGGAAAAAGATTTCTTCTACTGGAGCCACCAAACCACAAACATTACTAGCATGACTAACAATCACAATGTCAGGTGAAACTAAATCGAATTGATAGTGTATCCTTTGCAAATCATATTCCATACCTGTGGATACTTGAAGCTGATGTACTTTTATTACATTCTCTTGTTCATAATGATGCAGAATTCTTGTTACAGCATTATGTTCAAATGGACTAATGTATATATTGCAACATCCTGATTTAATCAATCCCTGAATAATAATATTTAATGCAACTGTTGCTGTCGGGGTAAACACAACCTGTTTTGCTGAACAATGCAACAATTTCTGTACTTTAATTCAGTATCTGAAATCAAACTGCTTGCACTCTGCGAGAGCTGATATTGCCCCCGGCCCGCATTGGCTCCTTTTTGTTTATAAAATTCATTCATGAATGTATAGACACTTTCCGGTTTCGGAAATGTCGTTGCTGCATTGTCAAAATACCCCCATGCTTCCCCCCTAAAGTAATCTTTTCAACAAATCCATTAGAATTTGTCTCTTTTCCTGCTCCGTAATAGATTGACCCATGCCTTCGAGTGTAGAGGATAGGGAGTTATAGAGTAATTTGCCTCGCGGACTTGTTTCCACAGGATTAAAACGCTTTGTTACGGTACCATTTTTTCATCTACAAAGCTAACTTGGAACCCTGTCGTCTCTGATTTATCAATACTATTTACTTTATCAAAGTGATACTCCTCGGCAGTAACTTTGTACATCTTGATATTTTCATCAAATTTCGTTCGAGTATCGTTATCCCAATCCTCCATGCGCAAATCGGTAGCGAGCTTTGCTAACCGTTCAATGAAAGCACCTTCATCATTACTAATCGTTTGAAATAATCCAAGCATTCTCTCTGTTCCATCACTAAATATCTGTTCAAAAGCACCCGGTTCTAAGGATTCACACCAATCATTTATTATAGATGCAAGTGACATTTTTTTTTATATTTTCCCTACTTGTTTCTGAAACAAATAACATTTTTACTTCTTTTATTAACTCTTTTTTAATTCATCAAGTATATTATCATAATACTTTTTTGCACTAGCTATTTCATCAACAACTCCAATATAGACTTCATCTAAATCAAATGCTTTTGGTAAACTCTTAAATAGTAATTCGTTGCCACTAACATTTCTTTTAAGTACTCTCAAAAAAGGAGTATAACGTTTATTTTTAGATGTATTTATCTCTTTAGTATACTTAGGGAGTGACATAAACCAACGTCGAATTGCAGAAACAACAAATTCATACGAGCTAGCACTTTTCTCCGCTGGAATAATGAAATCCTCAAACACCTTGCTAAGCCCTTCTATATATTGTTCCTTTTCTGGATTCCAATCCAAATAATGAAGTGTATAACCTTCTGGATTTGCATTAATTTGAAGGAGTGCATCCGTTGTAGTAGAAATCTGTCCAAATCTATCATATATAATGATTTCGTGCTTATAGGTATGAAATACAACTGCGATATATAATGGAATTAATCCTCTTCTCAGTCCAATGCTATTTTCTGGAGAAGTAAGTACCTCATAAATCTTTGCAAAATTCACACTGCCATCTCTTTTTGCCTGCATAACAAAACTTTCAATTTTCGTAAGCATATTTCTTATCAGTTCATCTTCTGGGTGCATATTAATATGCACCATATCGTTGTCTTCCACAACTATACCAGTACGTACTAAAGTGTTCCTCATAATAGAAACTTCCTGACTAGTACCCGCAAACCCTAAATTCGGCTCTAATTCCGTCCTAAGTAGTGCTGTGGTAATCTTATTGCGGCTGTTTACAGCAGCAACTGTAGGTTCATTCTTGTTAAGAGCTTCGTTATTGATTACTGGTGTGTCTGGAAATATCTCATCACAAATCAATGATATCTGACTTGTCAATGCTGCTTTCCTTGTTATTGGTAAGATTTCCCCACGGTAAATGTATGATGACTTCATTTCCTCGGGATGCGTATATGCACTAATAAACTTACTTAAAACTTCTCGTAAATCCTCATAAACAACATCATATTCTTCAAAAAGAATCTTGTCATCCACAGATAAATCACGTAATGTTACCACAGCATTAAACTCACGCACAATATTTTCAATTTCTGTATAATATTTCGGGATAATAAACATAAGTCGTAAAATATCCCTATTAACTCCTAGAAGCTTCTCACTTAACCTGATTATATCTTCTTCATCTTTAGGTATGATTCCATAAATGATGCCATCCGCATCAACAGCTTCACTCTTTACATTCCAATCGATATCATCAACTATCTCTGAGGACTCAATAAATTCAAAAGAAAAATATCTTATCATTTCTTTATCATCATTATAACGGTATGGATAAATATAATTATCAAAATTTACAGAGTTCAGCGTATCCCTTAGCGTTACTGTCCTCTGCTGAATTTCCATCAAATTACTAATCTTCTCCCTAATATCCACCCCGGATGTCTGTTTCAAACGCAGATAATCATTACTGCGTTTCAAATAAATCACATACTTCTTCTCAATTAGATTATTGATTGCCTCTTTAATAACACCCACCGGATAACTTATCTTAAACATATCAGCAATCTCACCAACAGTAGGTTTAAGTTTATCAAACTGCTCAAGTATATAGATCAAACCCAAAGCTTTAATAATTTTTGATTCCAAGGATTCTGGCTCAAGCTTTTCCAGTATTGTGCTTGCCAAAATGTAATTTTTATGAAGATCACCAGAGTAAACCTCCTTTATAAAAAGGGGTTCAAAATAATCGTAAATCATATCTGGAGTAATTACATCAAAGGATTCATCCTCATACTTTTGCAAAAATGCTGGCAATGTAGATTTTCCCTCAGCAGAAAGAAACGTAAATAATGTACGTTCATTCTGAGCTACGCGTTCTGATAATCTTGGTAAAATAAATGTAGACACCAAATGCAGCGGATAACAACCTTGGCTTATTTTATCCAAGTCTTCATCCGCAACATCTGAAAAAAAGGGCATGCTTTGTATATGTCGCCTTTAAGCTTTCAAATTCTGCACTTTTACTCTTGCAAAACGATTGCCAAATATTAGTATCTTTCTGAATAACTGATGCTATTATTTCATACGTTTGTGCAAAATTATTATTCATATGGACATGGGTAAACCTCTCCGAAACTCCACGCCAACCATCAACCTTCTGTTTTGGCAGCTTATCTATATAATTGGCAATTTCCTTATGTGAAATCAACAGAAGATGCATTTGCTTATCATTACTTCGATTACACTTTTCTGCAAAGTCCTGAAGCATCTTTGTGTCACTAACTGATGCAGCAGTAATATTTGCCTCAAGAAATTTACTAAATTCATCGTATACAACATAAACACCTGAATATCCTCGTGGTCTGATTGCCTCAACCACACTCTCATATAGATCTATAATATCAAATCCTATAAATGGATTAAACACACTTCCAGATGTTAATTGGGGATAAACCCGTTCAAAACGCTCATATGTTTCAATCTTATAATCCTCTAGTTCACAAATAAACGATTCAACCGAAATTCCAATGCTATCACAAAATTTCTTATATGTATCAGGAAATTCCTTCTCCCAACGTTTTATAGTAGCAATGGCTGCTTTATAGTTTGTCTCAGGCATCACATCGATAAGATTATTCTCTGCAAGCGTTCTCTGCAAGGCTAATAGAAATGCCTGGGGTAAGCTTGTGTTACTACCTGTAATAATTACTGGCAATAGTTTTGTGTCACTATCATAATAGTTCAAAAGCAGCTGATATAATTGAGAGTTTTCTTGAACCTTAGGAAGCAATTTTGCAAATAGATTCAAATCTTTCTTTATTAATATAGAAAGTATCGTTAAGACAATATGTGACTTCCCTTGCCATATGCACCAACCAGTACCCGTGAGCGATTCGTAGAAGCTGGAATGGTACTCAACAAAACATCCTCTAACAGGTCTAATGCCGATTTAGTTGGTATAAAATTCTTTAATTTATCATCACTGTTCAGGTCGTAAGCAATATTCACAGAATATTGAAACCCAGAAGCGACGGAAATCATTTTGCTCATCCTTGCTTCTCCTCGTCCTATTTTTGTATACTTTGATAATATTTTTTAACACATTGCTCAAATGACATTTGTTCCTTTATCTGTATAATATCCAAACCAGCTGTTCTGATTATCTTTATCATTCCTGTCTTTTCAACTCTGTGTAATATGTCTAACATACTAATCGCATCAAGGTTAAACACCTTCCCAATATTAGATGGTGTTGTAAGTAAATCATTGAGTGGAACCTCTGTATTTCCATTAGCCCTGTCAAAAATAACCGCCAAAATTACCCAAGGATCAAATGAATTAACAGAAGGCTTAGATTTTCGATATATCTTCTTATTTTTATTCATAAAATCTATCAGCCCAAGTTCACCAAAAGGACAATCTATGTTATTCTCTGGAGAAACTTTATTCGGATTTGATTTAAACCGCGGAAGATACGTATTTATAATACACGCAAAATCATCTTCTATTGAACGAGATGCAACGGTCTCTCCTATCTTCGAGAGATAGCTATTAACGGCAATAACAAAATCTTCTTTGGTAATTTCTGTCATATTAAATTCGTTAAAAAAAATATACCATGCAGTGGCAAATTTCTCATTTGAAACCATTTTATAATGAAGTAAATACAAGGTTCCTATTTCCTCAATAAATTTGTCGTTATCAAAAACCAACTGACCAAACTCCGTAAAGCTTTGTGTTCTAGTACCGCTAGGTGGTTCTTCGGTTAACCCCACCGCCTGCAGCCAGTATCGTAAGGCTTTTACCATATTTGCACCAATTCCTAGAACATCCATAGGGTTCTCTGTGCGATCTACAAACACGTTCGGCTTATGGTCCACATGTTTCATCCCCTTATTTAGCCAACCCTTTCTTATAAAAAAATGTGTCATGGGCTCGAAACTTCACAGCCATATTTCATTACCTCATTTCGTTCTTAAATATTTATCCATCATGCAACCGCCTTCAAGATATTTCGCTGTTACACACATCTTACAGTGTACGCATTTTTCGGGATTAATGTAATAACTACCACCAACTATAGAAATAGCCCCTGACCGGCATAGAGACTCGCATTTCAAGCACTTTCTACAAGCATTAAACTTACGAATCTGATAACCAATCATTCGTTGCAAATCATCATGGTCAACTACATTCATCGTCCTAATTTTTACGGCGTAATCGTAATCTTCTTGTCCAAATGGCTGGACAGATATAATCGGCACACTCGTTCTAGTATCTAAAACGATGGTCTCGTTCAATAATTTACTTCCTAGCTCTGGTGCTAACTTTCCAAACGGCACAAGCATCCCAACAAGCTCATCATCAAACGGTCTAGCCAAGCGATAAATCTTCGCATGGTTCTCTGCTGTGCAGTTTGCAAATTTTATTTTAACATCATTTGCAGCCTTCAAACCATTTCCACCTTGTCGTGCTTTCCACCATCCTTCATCCACATAGACTTCCGGATCCGGTTTACCAATTTTGTTTGCAAACGCTATAAGAAAACTGCGCCATTTTGTAGCTTTCTCTGGCATATAAAGCCTTGCAAGGAATTGTGCTCTTTGATTGTTGTTGGGACAACACCAACACCCTACTCTTTCATATCCCAAACGATAGGCATCATTAAAATCAATCTTTGTAGATAGCAAGTAAAGCCATATATCAATATCTCGCCAAAAGAAAATGGGAGAAGCTACTGCCTGCTGCTGTATTTTTACTGATTCAGCAGCATCCTCAAATCTATTATACTTACTCCGGCTAACAGATTCAGCTTTTCTTATCCCATAAAGGTCAATATTTGTTCATTTCCGTAAAGGCTATTGATTACTCTTGTAATCGGCCCCGTCTTGAACATTGAACAGCACCACCGCATCATTCGTGCGGGAGGTCCGATATCTTCACAAACTTCCTCAAAATTTTGCTCATAATTTCGAGCTATCTGAAAAATAGCATAGGGATGTTCTTGCCGATATCTTTCTGCATATTCCATCGTCAGTGGAAACTCCAATGTGGTATCACCAAAGATATGAACTAAGCTTGAATCACTTAATGCTCTAATTACCACCTCTGCTGTTACTGTAGAATCCTTTCCACCAGAAAATGAAATCACCAAATTTTCTCTCTTGAATTCTACTGCTTTAGAGCGGACAAACTGTCCAGCCTCATCTATCAAATAATTCAAACGATTCTTATTTGCTTCCACAAACCTCATAATATATGTATTAAACGTAGCATAGGAGTTTTCATCCCTATGTTTTGCCATTACCGCTCGCACCCTGTCAACATCTGCAAACCGAAAAGTTTGTTTGAAAGTACAATTGATTTTCCATTAACATAATACCTATTATTTGCTGCCCATACCGAACAATTCATATATTCAAAAGGCCCTTTTTCTGACAAAATTTCCACCAGTAAACGTTCTTCTGGGAATACCGGCCGCAAGTCTTTAGACATATATTTTGTCTCACTCTCACAAATAGGACATATACCCTTATCTGCTTGATTCACCTCGTTAATTATTGGTACTTTACAATGACTACACCAATAGACCTCCACCGGCTTATCCTCAACTGTAGAATCGCCACAGACAGGGCAGATATCGTCATTTGTTTTGATGTTGCAACGAGTACACCAATGCTCTTTCACTGGTGAGTCCTCTACAGTATGGGCTCCGCAAATCGGACAAATTTTTTCTTTTATCTCAATATCACAATCTCTGCACCACATAATGCTTCATCCACACCTACCTTTTATCTTAATTACACACAGCAACTGTAAAAAGCATACCGCATTAATTATATCACTTATCAACTTCTTCTCGTTCAGAAATAAATTCCATTATATCACTGGGTGAACACTCAAGGGCACAACAAATTCTTTCCAAAACATCAGTAGTCACATTTCGCCCATGGTTTAACTTATTCATAGTATAATGGCTTATCTGTGCTCTTTCCTCCAAGTCTTTCTTTTTCCATACTTTATCAATCAGTAATTTCCAGAGTTTTTTATAACTCGAAGCCATGTGCTCACCTCCCTGTCAAGTAGCTATCCTATTACGGAATATCTTTTTTAGTATAACTCTAGCGTCGAAAAAAAGTCAAACAAGCAAGTTTGAGAACGATACCTTTTTGTTCATATCTCATAATTAATCTTCTGTTTAATATATGCTCATTTAGAATACACTAAGAAACTAAACTCACATGTAAGACTAGATGCCACTTTGTAATTTGAAAAGCCATCTTTGTAATTGACAATTGAATATTTGTAAACGAAACGCCACTTTTGTAATCGATATGCTTGTTTTGTGAACCAGAAGCCACTTTTGTAAGCGAAATGCAGTTTGATTTTTTACTTTTATTGTCGTATGATAATAATATAAAGTATGCCAAAGGGAGGTCGACTCCTCTCGATTTTTTTCTAATCGGAGAATCCACCCCTAATTCCTTAGACAGATTAGACGTTGGCGACACACTAATGTATTATTTTTTGAGAAGGGCTGGTTTTAACAGGATGTCTCTGGCGGCTACCAGATCACATCCAAGTTTTTGTAAAACCTCTTCTCCATGATAAAAGACTGAAGGTTTCGTAGAGGCTACGATTGTTCAGCTTTTTCTTTTGTATGAATTAATGTGATTCATCATCAGGCTGATGTCTGCCTGTGTAAGGCCTTGAAAGCTTGTCCCTTTTGGAAGGATTCTGCGTATCAGCTCATGGTTTACCTCAATCGCTCCTTTTGGTATGGACTTGCGGCATCACAGTAAAACACTTTGGTCCTTAGGCTTGTAAAACGCTCTGGCCCGTACTCAATTGCTTTAGGATTTGAGAATTCACTTCCGTTGTCAGTCAAAATCACTGGACACAACTTTTAAACATCTCATGTCCAAGTGTTTGATGCAGTCTTTCAAATATATCAGTTACTGATTTTGAAGTATTCGCATCTCGTAAAAAAGCAAGCATGAAACTGCATTCCACAAAGTGAATGGCAAGAAGGCATTTGCTCCTTTTTCTCCAATAACTGAATCCATCTGCACAATGTTTGTGTCAGAATTCTTTTCGAGGAACTCACAGAAATTTTTGTAATTGCGATTTATACGGCAGCCTTTATCAACTTTGAATTCTGGCTTTTTGTACCGTTCCCGGAATTTTACTTTGCGAGGCAGGTCAATATTTCTGATGTCAAACAAACATGTATCAATGTAATTATAGAGGGTCTTTTCACTGCACATCAGTTCATCCTGATGATTGATATAAATCTGATTTACGGACTGCCCCTGTTCCACAAGAGGCGAAATGATTTGATTGAGTCTGCTGACTTCCTCCTCTGAAACACAAAGACCGCTCCTTGATACAGAAATCTTTTCATGTGCATGGAGGTGGGCTTGTTCCGCATTATAAATGTTTTTTCAGAAGCGTGCACTTACCAATGGTTTCGCAACCATTGCAAACATAAGGCACTCGAAATCTTGCCATGCATATTTCTTCCAGAAATTCTATACAGTTTGAATTACAGGATTGGCAAAGCTTACAATAGAATCTGATTTACGGGTACACTCTTTTCCACAGACCTTTTTCTTCCTGCAGTCAAATCTGCTTTTACAGGCATTGAAAGTGAAACCTGGATAACCCGTGGCAATGAGCGAGCTATAGTTACGAACTTCTCTGGAGATGGTAGTTGGATTTTTATCTATGCGGCGCGCAATCTCCTTAAATGACAAAGAAGCCTTTAGATATTTTTGCAGGCTGTGCCTGTCTTCGTAAGTAAAAAATTTAGACATCCGATATCCTCCGTTCGGCCGCCAACTCTTATAGGATAAAGGAATCGATAGTGCTATGGGAACGGAAAAGACTGGTAATCTCATTAAGTAATGAAACTATACCAATCTTTTTTGTAAGCCAGAATGCAACCTTCTGGCATCTATATTTATTTTTAGATTTTAACTCAATCTGGAATTGGAAGGGTTGCATTTCGATTTACAATTGAGGTGATGAGATATTATAAGCTTTTTGATTTACTCTCACGCCGTGACATGAAGAAAACTGATTTATTAGTAGTGATTTCTGCTCCCACACTTGCAAAGTTGTCAAAAGGAGAAAGTGTGACAACGGATGTGCTTTGTAAAATTTGTGCATTTTTAAATTGTCAGCCAGGAGATATCATGGAATACATCAAATAAAAATCCGGTAATGTAGGAATACAGTTATCCTACATCACCGGATTTTTATTTACAAAACACTTTTCTACGCAAAACCTTTGAGTCCATTAGAAATTTCAACCTATTACATTTAATCAAATCATCTTAAAATGCCTCAATGCATCTTCAATCGCTTTTTCCTTATCCAATGGCACTTGCGGAACTTTAGATTTCCCATCGCCAACATTATAATTAATCCGTTCAATTAAACCATGCTTTCTTTTAACCTGTGCCACATATAATTGTGACACCTTCATCCCTGTATGTTCAAGCACATATTGCTTTATTTCATCATAGGTTGCCTTACTCTCTGCCGATGTCAAATCCATCTCATCAAGCTCAATTTTAACCTCAATAGATTTGGCCGACTTTAGTTTGGACAAAAGGACAACCGTTTCCACATGCGGCGTTTGTTGCGCAGAAATACTTTTGCGTATTTAATGTTTATTGAATACTTTTTTGTATGCGAAAACCCTTTGTTTGTGGGAAACACACGCCTATTATATTACTATTTGTATATAAAGTACTATATCATATTTTATAGACGGTTGGCAAATCGTAGACATTGCCAACCAAATAATTTCCATTAATTTCTTATACTTCCAGTAGTTTACTATATATTCAATTATTACATTGTTCTACAATATTTGCATAATACAACAATATTTGGGACGGGTTATGAAATTTGAGGCTATAGTTGCTACATATAAGGATGTTACTTTTCGTGCAGCCTATCAAATACTTAAAAACTATGAGGACACAACAGATATCGTAATGGAAACTTTCGAGGAATTGTACATCTTTTTAAATAATGGCGGTCATACAAATAACGTTAAGGCTTGGCTCCTGGCAAGAGCAAAAAAGCCGATCAGTGGACTTTCTCAGAAAATTCTATAAATTTAAATTTGCAGAATTAGAGGAAATTGCTCAAGAAAATGGATTTGAAAACTCATCGGAATTAAATATTTTCTGTGGTCAAATGCTAAGTAATCTTTATAAACATAACCCGAAATGGTATTGGGCTATGAATGATCACTACATACTCAGGATGACTTATGAAGAGATTGCCGCGGCTACCGGAGTATCAACTGCAGTGATAAAAACCCGTGTCTACCGGGGCCGCGAATACTTAAAAAGTAAATACGGAGACTCGTGGCGAGATTATATTACAACCTGTGTCTTAACTCTATTTATGGTGATACAGTACATATTATTATATAATCATTACAAAATACACGGTGGTATTGTATAGCGCATTGAATCGATCACGCAGGTGCAAAATATTTTGTTTAAGCTTGACAAACTACAGTTGATCAAGTATTATAATTGTATAAAGTCACCCTCTTTAGAGGGTGTGGATCGAAATAAGCTTAGTTTTTTGTCGCTCCTCGAAGGAGCGTGGATTGAAGCACAATTATTAAAAAAGTTACAAAAAGGGGCGGGAAATTACCGTCCTTTTTTGTAGTACGGGGGTGTGGATTGAAATAAATGAAAAAAGAAAATGACCATTGGAACCATACTGAAAAGATTAGGCTCATATCAAAGGCAGCAAGAAGCATTATTAGAATGGTCCGCAAACTGGGAAAAAGACCAGACAGACTTAATATACAAATTAAGATGGGCTGCGCAGCACGACGATCACGGAAAGATCATGCATATGATTGATCAGTTGGATGGGGCGACCGAAAATCGATTTGCCGCCCTTAACAATGTGCTCAGGATGTTGTCTGATCCTGACCGAAAGCTTAAGGACATGCGTGAGTATCCGGAAGAATCCCCGACTCCTGTTGCGGTGGCTGAACCTGATCCGCCCGTTGCCCCGCCAGCGGAAGTTAACGAAACCAAAGAACCGCCTGATCCGCCGCGCACGGGCCTGGATGTCGAGGAAATGGTCAAATGTTACAACGCAGGGATGTCAGCAAAAAGAACTTGCTCGGTGGAATAATATTTCTTTGGACAAGGCTATTAAAATCCTTGTTACGGAGGGGGTATATACCAGTGAGGTGTATGACCAAATTAAGTACTATAGAGAGATTGGTAAAACCGAAAAGGAGATTGCCGACTTAATGGGCCTTGGCAAAAGTGCTATGAGCCGTTATGCACCCTATAAAAAGGGGATGTATAATTCATAAGATCGTTCACTATCCGGAGCAGTTTAGTATGCTCCGGATTTTTGTTCAACTATCTTCAATAAATTTCCTTCTTTGTCAAAATATTTCCATAACTCTAACCTTTCATACCCTTCTTTCCATTCTGTTCTATGTTCGTATCCATCGGATACGTATGATTCAATTCTAGAAATTAATTCTCCATTTTCGTCATATCCATTCCACTGTTCCCACCAATCGCCGCTCTTTTCGTGGATCATATTTCCGTTTATGTCATATTCTCTCCAAGTCTCAAGCCCCGTTCGTTCCTGGAATAGATCATGTTCCCGTTTTCATCATGATCCCACAATTCTCCTCGAGGGTGTATTTATAATCGAGCACCCTCTTATAATATGTCAGGTTTCCGTTTTCGTCATACTTTTTCCATGTTTCAAATACCTCTTCATGTTCTTCATATTTTCATATGTTTCGCGAAAATTCCAATTTGAATTTTCATACCATTCATTTCCTGCTCGTTTTCTTGTATGTTTTTTTCCCATAATTATCACGCCAACTTATGTTTACGTATCCCATTTTGCGAAAAAAATCATATTTGCTATGTTTTTAGGCATACCCGCCCAATGGAACTCAAAATGTTCCATTTTTCTTTTACTTCCTTCCTTTCCTTCATGTATTTTTTCGCTATCGTACACCCCAGGATAACCAACCAGTGATACACTGCATGGTTCCTCTCCATATACCTCCGGGTCCCAGTCGTAGGCTCTTTTTTGTTTTTAAGTCTACATACCTTCCCCGTCAAGGCGTTTGGGTCTGTGTTGCTCTTGTCCATTACATTCCTCAATATAATACCCACCAACTTGCGCATATCGACCGTATATTTGTATGGGTTGAACGTGAACCCATTCTCCCCCCCTCCGCGATTATGTGTAGGTCTAAGTCGGTGATCACATAAGTGTCTACCTTTTCTCCTCCTACATAAAATCCCTTGGATGTTATGTCTAGGGCACTCTCTTTGTGTATGCCCCAGTGATTTATTCTTTCGCCTCCATACCAAAAAATCCATACCCAATTCGGGATATCGTCAGGTTTAAAATAAATACGTAAATTTTTATTGCGGTTTTAAGCCGTTTTCCAAAGGGGTATAGTATTTTTCTGTTCTTTTCTTCATAATTCTTCTATTCATATTCTTCCTTCTTTCTCCCCTCATCCCTGGGGGCCAGGAATTTTAACTATTCTTTTTGATTGGCGCCGCTGGACAGCTACCAACTCACCCAGCGGCTTTTTTACTATCTGCCGATGTACTCCTTGTTGAGTGCATCCACATCGTCATACTTTCCACATACGTATGTGTCATCTACTACATATCCGCACTTGTATGCTCCCTTGTATCTGCCGTTTGCTGTATAGCAAGCGATAGATAAATAAGTGCGTCCATCCCTTTCTCTTGTGCTGACTTTGCGATCAACTCCGAGATTGATGTGGTAATCACCGAATGCCATTGCTTCTAAGTTTGTTTTTAATGTATCAAGTAAATCTTCTTTCATTTCTTTTACCTCCTTCCAGGCCATCCTCAGGCAGAGTGAAAAAAATATTTCTGGAATCCTGTTTTTGATTTCCCATGCCCTCTTCATAATTTCGGATAAGTTATATTTCTTCATCTCTGTTCCCTCCGTTTTCTTTTTTTTGTTTTCCTTACCTTGTAACCATATTATACACTATTTTTATATATTGTCAATAGTTTTTTTTATAATTTATTTTATATAAAATAAATATAAATATTGACATACTATAAAAATAATGTATTCTATATTTAAAGGAGGAATTTATATGCATACAAATGTCCGGGAATATATTAGCCTGTGTAGGGGTAAAAGGAATAATATGACAGAGGCGGAGCTTGCCCGCCGAACAGGGCAGACGCCCCAAAATATGAACAATAAATACAAAAGAAACACTTTTAAAATTTCAGAGCTGGAAAAAAAGTTGCTGAGGCAATGGACGCGGAATTAAAATATCTTTCATCGACAATGAAACAGGCAAACCAATTATATAAATTATTTTATATTTAATATATAATATAGTTCAAAAAGTATAAAATATTTTATAAAAAGTATTGACAAAATATAAAAAACAGTGTATACTATAGATAGTTAAGGAAGGCAAGTAACTTAACAAATAGGGAGGAAAGGAAATGTACGAAGAAATGGGGATGACAGATAATCAATGTAAGGATTTTTAAGAGGTTACAAGGAGGATTTAGAAGAGTTACAAGAATAAGAGGAGGAAGGAAATAAAAAAGCATTCGAGAAAAAAAATGCAACGAATGCTAAAGAGGATGCAAGAAAGTTTAGAGAGTTAACAAGGGAGGGCGGGCTTGCCACCGCTCCCCTGCAAAATAAGTATAGCAAAGTTAAATATTATTTTCAACCCCGGCTATCCGGGAGAAAGAAGGAAAATATGAAAATTTACAAAAATTACGGCTGTTTGGCAGCCGCAAAAAATAAAATATACATACGGGGAGGCAGAAACAACCGCCACCACATCAGATGAAATAGAAATCCAGCTCCCGGAGGGCTGGAAAGAGGCAGAAAACAACATGGGGAACACTATCATAGTGTCCCCAGAAGGAAGGTTTTCCTTCCGAATAAAATTCTCTGCGGAAACGAGTGTCCATGCTTACAATGGATCGATGCAAACAAGCATGAGTGCAGAATAAAATTAAAAGTGTTAGATTAATATTTCTCCCCGGCCTAAAACCGGGGGATCGTTTTATGCTGCTTTAACCCGATAACCGCCCTTGACGCATACCGGCAGCCAACCGCTTTTTATCTTGATCCATAGATCGCCATTCCAGGCCGTCTTAACCTCCAGGATCTGGACCCTTGTGCCCTTTTTTAGCTTGGCTTTATTGCCAGACAGACGCTTAGACTTTTTCCGGGCGGATGTTGACAGGTCCGTGTACTTGGTATATCCTGCCTGGTCATATTTGGTGGATACTCCTGTACGGATGTAGATGTCTGTGGTCAGCTTAACCTTTACGCCTTTTTTTAGCTTCAGGACCGGTTTAAGGGCCTTTTCTACGTCATCCGGAATCCGTCCATTGTAAGCCCAAAACGTCCCCATACATGCGTGGGATCAACGTGGGCAGAAGACAGTCCAGCACGCCTCCCCTCATCATGGCTTGAGATCAAATACAGGCCGCTTGAGAGAGCTTTTCTTGGGGTTCCAGCCGTACCGCTTACAAATGTCTGCGCATAGCTCTACGCACCCTCTGTATGCCCTCATTACGTCAGCTTTAAACTTGGCTGAGTTCGTCACTGTATAACTAGCCCCTCCCGTATATCTCATGTAGTCTGACTCCATCTGTTCAATGGTGATCAGGTTGTTGTTGCCATATCCGGCATCCGCCCAGGAACGAAAGTTTTCCGGGAGAAATTGTAGTACCTTTCCTTCCGTCTCCGCGTCCACAGCATAGTGCACGCATGCGCTTACCCCTGGTTGATTCCAGTAGTCAGCTAACGATTGGGCCGTGTTCTGAGCAGTTCCGATGGTGTGTATTTGGATGCCTATGGGGTTAATGCGTCTGCCGCTTTTGTAGCAATCATTTTTTGTTAGATATTTCTTTGATATTTTCATGGCGTTCTCCTTATTAAAAAAAGAGAGCGATTACTCGCCCTCCGTGTCTTTCTTACCGTCTTTGTCCAGCAGGTTCCGCATCATCTCATATAAGCCGGTACTTGCTAGACCAGAGATCATTCCGCCCAGAACTACGGTCGCATTGATCCCAGGGTAATTAATCAGTATGTTTATGATCGTGCCAAGCACCAGCATAACCAGCGGTATGTACTGGTTTCCAAGCCGGTCAAACAGTTTGGCATACTTTATGGCAAATCCTATACAAAGGCAGATGCCAAGGGTTAACAGGTTTACGTAGTCCATTAAAAATGTGATATCCATATCATTTCTCCTTCTCTTCTGCGAGATCGTCAAGCCGATGGTGTGCCGACTTGGTTGACTGTTCTACAATTATCATTCTTTCATTGAGTCCCTGTACGTCCTTTTTAAGTCCGGTTATATCATACTTGATATCCCGGACATCAGTATATCTGATCCAGCTTGACATTAATGGTAGCTGTCTCTGTGGCTTTACGCTCAATCTCCGTTACGTCTGCGCGCTTATTGTTCCGCAGGCCAAAAATAATGCCCCTGATACAGATATGATACTGATTAACACTGCTATAAGCTCTGTGTTCACATGTCTTGTCCTCTCTTTCTGCTGTTTTGTCCACAATAAAAGGACCTTTCGGCCCTGCTCTTGACTCTCTCATATGGCTACTCCACCTCCTGATCTGGTGATTCAACCCACCCCTGCGGGTACACATCCGGCCCCCCCATACACAGCCGTCAACCTGACATATGTACCGTTTGCCGTCCGTGTAGGTCATCTTATCTCCTGTATTGTATGCGTCATGCTTGCCGGTAGGCTGTACCCAGGCTGGATATTCCTCCGTCTCGGGCGGGGTAACTGTGCCTACCTCCAGGATAGTTACACGGTCTGAAAGAGCTTGTATAGCCAGGGCTATATTCCCAAGGTTAATGTACAGGTTGTCAAGCTGGGACTGGATTCCGGCGTATGAGTTTTCGGGGTTGCGTGCTGTCTTGCCAGGGCTACCAACTCGGTCTTTTGGTCATCCGCAATGTCGTCCTGAATCCATAACGTATCAATTTTGGTAAGCATGTCGGACAGTTCGTAACGACCTGACTCTATTACTGCTTTAATAATTTCGTACATGTTTTATACCTCCTTAAATTTTCTGTAATGCCTGTTGTTCCAGGGCCGCAATGCGATCCTCGAGTGGAGATAATAGGTTGCGCGTCCATATCTCTGTGTCTGCAACATATTCCACGGCTATTTCCGGCTCAACTGGATCGTCTGTCATGATGTGGGTGGTGCCAGGGTAGGTTTTGAGGTTTTGGTATTGCTTTAGCTCCTCCTCAGTCAATGGAGTTTCTGTTGGCGTGGCGAGTACGTACGTAAATGTCATATTAGCGCTATCAACATACGCTTTCCATTCATCCACATTGCTTGCTATGCTTGTCGGGACGCGAAATGCGAGATTATATCTTGCTCCATGACCGCACTGGTATGATGTATTCGGATATTTAAGAATATTTTTACTGCGCGTGAAATGCGAATGTAAATTTACGTTACCTATCACAGCCTTGTCGTTAAAATATTGTGTAAAGATAAAAAATGTACCATCAATATGATAAGAAGGATTTTTATTCCAATCATCAAGCCAGGTCAGTCCTTTTAAATCAGATATACCTACCCTCTGCACACGTACGCCTCGCTCCAAATCCACCGCATCGCATATCCACTGCTGTCCGTTAGAGTCGGTATAGTTTCCGCCTGACGTTACTGGAAGTCCGCAGAGACCGTTTGGGGTTTGGAACTGTGCTTTAGTAATATATGGAGATAACTCCGTCTCGTTTTCAGGTGTTATGTATTCGAATGCGGGAGTCCAAGGCGTTGCTTTGTTGCCACGTTCAACTTTAAACATTTTATAATAAACGGTTCCACTTTGAACGTAGTCGTTCCGGATAGTAATAGACCAATGTGAATTTTTAAATGATCGGAAGTTACATCAAAAAGAGTGAAGAATTTCTATTTCTCCACTTCCAGAGAGCGTAAACTGTGAACTGGGCGAAAGTGTACCTGGTCCCCATCCTGTAACATCACCACACCCTTGTAGCAAACATGCTGCCGTTTTGCCCTCAGCAGGTGTTATATTCTCGTATTTATAAAACAAATGTACTGTAGCAGTGTCACCAACTTTGAGACCTTCAGTTAAAACATTTCCAAGAGGTATGCATGTGTTAAAAGTCCCGTTGAAATTTGAGAATCCAGAAGAGTATTCAGAAGACGTTTCAAGAGCAAGATTCCTTCCTCCTACCCCACTATACATATCAATACTCCCACTATCTCCAGCATTTTTAATCTCTTGTGTAAAGTCTGGACTTGGCGCCGGTTTACCGCCTGTAAATGGTTCCCAATCTGGAACTATGCCTATGTCCTTGTAAAGCATAGGTTTGTATTTTACATTGTTAAATGTGGCACCTGTATTTCTCGTTGAAAGCTGTACATAAGGTCTAACGCGGATGATATCATTGGTAAAAACGAATGTCCCATATTTTTACTGCCGTCCGGAAGATAGTATTCGATGGAATGATTTGATAGATAAGTTTGTCCAACTTCAAGTAAAGATAAATCAATATCTTTTCCACCAAACGCAAAACGATAGGGTTCGTTTTCGGCTGTCGTCGAAGTACCATTGACGATAACAACTCCATTGGAATCCGTGGAAATTGTTAACCCCTTATAGATCATTGGGTAACATTTCTAAAATCAGCTAGATTTGCCCCAGTCGTTTTGTTCTGTCTGCTCTTTCCGTACACCGACATCCCCCTCAAAGGTTTGCCCGCACTGTCATTAATGCCAATAAGGCTGCCGCTTGCATTACGTATAATAGCCGTGGCTGATACGTCCAATCCTGCGGATAAAGCAGAGATATCTGAGGTGTTAGCCTGGATCTGTTGACGGTCTGCTGTGATTTCCGCTGCAGCCTCTTGTACGGCCTGTACCTGGGTTGCTCCTTCAGCTTGTACCGCCTGTACCTGGGTGGTGCCGGTGTCTGTTATTTCCGTTACCTGGGCTGATCCGGTATCGTTAATGGTCTGTACTGACGCTGCTTTGTTGTCCTCCACAGCCTGTACCGCTCCTGTCTTTGCTGCACTAATCTCAGTCAGCGCTTTAGCCGCCGTATCCTCTACGCTTTTACGGTCCGCTGCCACGGCTTGTCTGTCCGCCGCCGTGCTATCCTTGTCCGCCCCTGTGGCTCTCCGGTCTGCCGCTGTCTGAACCGCATCCTTTCCGGTCTGCTCCCGGTCTGCTGCGGTCTGTGCCGCCAGCTGTTCCGCCTGTCTGCGGTCCGCTGCCACCGCCAGTGAATCCGCGTTTACTTCGCCCTGTACGTCTTGCGCATTTGCAAGGATCTCAGCAGCATCTTCCTGGGCCATCTGTGCGGCTCTCTCGCTGCTCTTTGCGGCCTGCGCGGAGTGTCCGGCCTGTGTGGCGTAATCTTGCGCATTTGCCTGGATAGCGCCCATCTGTGCCAGACGTTCCGCGGATGTCTGCTCCAGGCTGTCCGCTGTCTGCTGGGCCTGGTCCCTGGCCTCTTCTGCTCCCGCCCTGGATGCCTCTGCACTGCTGGCGGAATTGTTTACGATCTCTATTGTCCGCGCAAACAGTTCCTCTTCCTCTGGCGTGTTATGCACTCCAGGCTTTGCGCGCTCTCGGACCCAGCCAAAAATAATATATTCCGTGCTGCCGGCCTTGCTGTCCATGACCCGGATGTAAGCTTTCATGTCTCCCGTCTGCTCCAGGATCGCATTGGGGATCGGGACCGTCATGCTCCCCTCTGTCGTTGTGCCTGTACAGTCTATTGTTGGCGCAGATCCGTTAATGGTATATTCCACCGCCACGGTCGCAGGGAGATTCAGCCCATGTATTTCCAAAGTCTGCCCATAATCATACTGATAGATCCTGTCTGATATACGGGCTGTTGCACTGTCCGGATCAAATATTACTTTTATGATGTTGTCCATAATGACTCCTTATTTTAATATCCCATACACCTTTGTTATCCGAAATGCAGTCATGTTCCATCCATCCGGTTTGTTGTGTACTTGTACGCCTATACGGTTATATGCAAAATCACAGTAAAATGACGCACGCCCAAAGTAGGTAGTCTCAGTAATTGCGCCCACTTTTTGCTGTATCTCCTGCGGCGTAAAGACCAGGGCACCTGCATAGGCGTCTCCCACCTCGCAGTGCATGAGCACCATTTTGTAAGCACTTAAACCAGATACCGTTGTATATTTTACTGTGTTTACTACGTCCGCATAAAACTGCCCAGAGTATAATACAGTCTGGTCTCTCAACGGGGAATAATTTGCTAAACTTGTATTTGCTTCCGTTATTGATCCCTCCGCTGATGTTAACCGGTCGCCCAGAGCTTTACCCTGTCTCGCATCCAGTACAAGGGTAGTGGACGTAGTGCTTAAATTGTTTGCCACGCCCCGAGATGCCGCTGTCCCCAGTGTGGGCCTATTGGACAGGCTATTATAGCTCCCGGTAAAAGCTACTGACGCAAGGTCTGCAAACCATTTTTTTATTTTGCCCGTAATAGTTGCAAGGCTCTCACCGCTCAGTATTTCCACCCGGCTTGTCGCTTGAGTAAATGACACCGTTTTACCAGATATATCCCCGAGTATATATTGTCTTGCTTCTTCCGCTGCTTCATTGGCGTTTACAGCCGCGGTGCTAGCCGTGGTAGCTGCAGCGTGTGCCTCCGAAGCCTGTTGTGCGGCATTGCCAGAGGCTTGAGTGGCAGCTTTGATCGCTTCTCTTACCTCAGCCGTAAATGCGGCCTGTACGTCCTCTGTTGCTGCATTTATGTTTTCTTCCATCTCTTCATAGGTTGCCATTCTGCGGACATCGCCGACCGCAAAACACAGATAAATTTCTTTTGTGTCCAGTGCTACCGCCCATTCTCCGGGAGACAGCTTACGCGCATCAAATTTTGTCTTGTTTCCGCGCCTGACTTGTATTGCCATTCATTATCACCTACCCTATCGGTTCTTCTTCGATATAATATTTCACTCTTGCCGAGTACACGCGCCCATCGTTCGCATGTAGATAAAGGGTTCCATCGCTGGTTTCCATAATACTGTCAAGCGCTATGTACATCCGCTCAACCGTCTGGTACTTGTTTCCACCGCTATTAACTGTACTTTTTACATAGTTTCCATTTGTACATTCTGCCTTATTGGTAAATAGCTTATCTGTCTTTATCCCTTTCTCAAAATTATGTGTATAACCTGATGCTGATTCCGATGTCTTCATTTGATATGTGCCTGTAGTTTCGCCGCTTTGATCACTGTATCCGAACCATATGCTAGATACGCTGCCTGAGGGTACTGTCAGCATGATTCCGCCTTTGCCAGACGAGTTTCTATTCTTGGCTGAACATATCGCGCCCACGTAATTATTACCCGAAAAAAATTTTACAGCCCCTTGTACTAATTGTGTTTTAATTCCGAGATCCTCATTTACGTTTTCTACAACGCCTTGTGTTAGAGACATTCCGTCTTTATTAAGTGTCCCTATCAATTTTTTATTAGCATCGAATACATACAGTTCTCCGTTGCTGTTGTTTTCACCCCGAGATTCAGAGTGCCCCCTTGTATTCGGTCTGCTTTCATGAATCCAGTTGTCACCCATCCGGCATCGACTCCGACAGCGTCCAAAACAGTAACCATTACATTACCTGCCGCCTCCACACCGCCATTCCAGGTTTTTCCACCGTCCGTAGACCACGCAAACGCGTCAATGGTTTGCTTCCAGATCGTTGTACTGTCTTCTAATTCGGGTTTGTCATGCATATACCTGATTTTTGCACCAGTTTTCGGGTCGACATCTTCTGTTTCATATAAGCCCATGCTGTGAGCCATTAATTGCCCAAAATGAGCCGATGCTAATTCATACGCCGATAGTTTCCGGTCAGTCTCATCGTCCACTTTTGCAATCAGCTTAGTGGATGCTCCATATTTGGTATAATTTCTCTCCGTTGGTGTCTCTGCGGTACATTCCACCTTCTGTAAGCCTCCCAGTACAAAGGTTGTATTGGTGATTACTGTCTGGTACGTTCGCTGTCTCCGGTCCGTCACCAGTGCTATATCCCCAGCCTCAATGCTGGGATCTGACTGGCAAGTGATGCTTAGAGGGCGGAAGGTATTCCCCACCAATTTAGCACCTACGTGCTGTGCCACCGCATCCACCGCGCCCACCTGGATCAGCGGATTGTCCGCTATCTCCAGCACATACCCCTCTGTACCGTATAGGGTACTCTCTATGTCCTCGCTGCTCTCTCCTTTGGCTGACACCTGGATACCGGTGATCCGGATATCATCTGTATTGATTGTCTGGCTGCTGAGGTTATAAAAGTGATAGTATTTTGCCAGGTTATCAAAGCTACCGCCGTCCAGGTTATCCCCGGAGCTGTAGTTATCAAAGCTGCCGCCCTCTACGCTGTCTCCGGAGCTGTATGGGGTGTCATCATCAAACACTCCGCCATCAGAATACTGCTCAAAATCGTCCAGCTTGTACCACCCAAAAGACAGCTTATCCAGATGATCGATCCGGGCGTAGCACCCCATGATCTGTGCACAGTAGGAGACCACATCCCGGTAGGTCAGGCTGTCCGCCTTGGGCCCGTGTCTGTACCTTATAGCTCCCCATCTCTACGGTAGAGGCATCAAAGGTCATCTGGCAGCTGGTACATGCCTCCTGGATGATCTGATTGACCGTAGCCGGGTAGGTCAGTTTGCTCGTGCTATATGGCTTATCAAAAAACAGCATACTGTCATAAGCCTTGATCTGTATGGTCATCTCCGTGGCCTTTGCGCTTGTGATACGGTAGGTGCCCTTCTGCAGCGTCTCCCAGCCGTCTGCCAGCTTTAAGCTGATTTGTGATAAAATGTCCGCCCCTCAAAATCGTACGCATCAAACCGGCCGTCATCGTTTTTTAAAGTGGCACTGTACTCATTAATCACCGCCGCCCCGATCTCAAACTTACCGGATGCTGACGTGGCCTCATTGATGCTGTAGGCCAGATAATCGCCCATTGCAAGCGTCATCACCGTACCGTCTGCGAAGGTGATCCTATCTGATACACCAAACTCTCTGTTACTTTCTATAGCCTCTTTGTAGGCCATGCTTGTATTAATCATATCCTGTCACCTCTGTATAATGTCCACGGTTGCGCTGCGGTACCAGTATTGACCGTCTCCCAGTCTGCCCAGGTGTTCCTTGCTTAGGGTCCCCCGGTAGGCCTCTATGGTAACGTCAATCCCATCGTCGTGAAAAGTAAGTGGAAAAAAGCCGGCAATTAACCGGCTCTTGATCAACTTGATATCATCTTCCGTCAGCGCCCCCACTTGATAGATAGGTTCTTTTTCTCTGCTACTACATCCCCGATCATGTACCCGGATAGTGTCCGGCCCGTGTCGGATGTCCAGATCAGTTCATCTGACACGGACAGGGAGACGGGGCTGCGAGTACCACGCTCCCCGGATTTTAAAATTTCGCCTTTCTTCATTGCCGCCTCCTTACGTAATGGTTACTGTGTTATACCGCCTGTCAATGCCCGTCTGGGCTATCCTCTGGAGAGTTGCCACCTGCTCACCGTCTAAGTTAAATCCAACCGCTGAGAGGGCTGCTATGATCCGCATAACCGCATTGTTGATGATAGATTCCAGCTCCTCCGGGTGATTCCTGGCTTCGCTGACTTCACAGCCAGATCCACCATTTCCTGCATCTTGTCTTCCGGTGCCACAATCTCTCCATATCGCTTGTTATCACCAATCATGGCAAGCTGTGGAGTGTTGCGCTCCACGAAGCCGCCTTGGGCCAGGTGCGGGATCTGTGGTGTACCAATGCTGGGCAGCCATGTAAACGGCTGGAATCCGGCTATATCGATACTTCGGAGTCCATCAGGGCGCTGTTAATACCGTTAAATGGTATGGACACCACTGTATTGATACCGTCAATCAGGCCGTTGATAACTGCCTTGAGGCCGTCCAGGATACCATCTTTGATGCCGGAAAAGATCTCTCCGCCTTTCGAAAATACGTTCTTAACCGCCTCCCAGGCAGCGGAAAACTTATCCCCAAACCAGTCAGAGATGTTCCCAAACGCACCCTTGATATTTTTCCAAATCCCGCCAAACACGGTACCTGCATTTGACCAGGCTTTTTACTATCCTCCATAGCGCCGGTAAATTTGTCCTTAAACCAATTTCCTACGCCGCCCATCCCTGATTTGATGTCTGACCAGCGGTCCCCGAACCAAGAACCTATACTGCTAAAGGCACCATGTATACCGTCTTTTGCTGCTGTGAATCTCTCCTTGAACCAGTTCCCCACATTTTTTGAATGTGTCTGTAATACCTTTCCACAGCCCCGAAAAGAAGTCACCTATTGCCTTGCATGTTTCTTCAAACCAAGCCTTGATTGCTCCCCAGATTTCGAGCGCTTTTTCTTTTATGGTGTCCCAGTTTTTATATACCGCCACACCTATAGCAATTAACGCTGTAATGGCTAAGATGACTAGCCCTATTGGAGACGTCATGAAAGCAATTGCTGCTCCCAGTGCTGTTGTTACGGTTGTAGCAATTGCACATACTGCATTCCAAGCCACGGTTGCAGCTGTCATGGCAATTTGGGCCGCCGTATCCGCTATTTTGGCAGCTGTCGTTATAACAAACTGGGCTGCTTGTTTTGCTAAGGCCGCCGCGCCTGGGCAATGCTTACAACGAAATCCTTTGCATACATAGCTGTTAATGCTATTGTTTCGGCCTTGTCAGCAAGCTTTGCCGCTGTAGCTCCAAATAATGCTCTCCCTATTCTTCCAAGTGCTGCAATAACTCCTCCGGATTGCTGTATAAAGGATAAAAAGTTCTACCCCTTTCCAAGCTGCGAAGAATGCGCCTACTGTTATGGTGATCCCTTGTATTACACCTGGATTGTTTTTTGCACCAATCAGCAAACCTTCCAAGAGCATCATTAATTCTGTCCCATATTGAGAGAAATAGCCCGCCTGTCCATTCTGCCAAAGGCTTTAATACATTATCCCAGAACCATTGAAACAGTGGCTTTAATGCCTCTAAAATCTGATTTAGTATCTTGATTGTGTTAGACAGTGTATCCAGAAACCTTGGTACAACCTCATTGGCAACCCACGTTCCCAGGGGGGACAAGTACGTTTTCCCAGAACCACAACAATCCTTCGCCAACATTAATCGCAAATGGAGTTAATGCGTCCCATAAGCGCTTTAAAGCGTCATTGATTTTCTGAAGTCGACCTTCATAAGGCCGTTATTTAACGCATCAATGAATCTCGGTATGCCTTCGCCAAATACCCATTTGCCTACTGGTACAAGAAAACCGTTATAAAAATCTTTCAGCGCTGTCCAAGTAAAGTTACCAAGCTTCGCAAGTCCCTCATTCCATAGTCGTCCGAAAGCGTCTATTGTGGGCTGCATACCTCTCTTGACGTCTTCAAAGAATTTAACAAACTTGCTATCCAGCTTATCAACTACAGTTTCGCCCTGCGCCAGACTCCCGAAGTCAACGCCGGCCCCGCCTCCTGAGATCGCAGGTACACCGCCGCCGCTTGATCCGCTGTCGTCATCCTCATCTGGCTTATCTATCTTGTTGACAGCATCAAAGCCCATTAAGGCTTTCATGTCCTTTGCGGCTTTCTTGGCTGCCTTACCTACACCGGTAGTATTATCCGCCAGATTGTTGGCTGAGTCTGCCGCCTCTCAAGTCCGGTGCTGGCTACTGCCGCGTCTGCCGCCACATTCCCTACACCAGATCCACTGCTTGATTTGTTGCCCGTGATCAACTCCGTGAAGCTCTTAAATGCACTTGCAAGAGTTGCCAGCTTGCCCAACAGGCTATTAATTACCTTTAAAACAGGCGTAAACAGATTGATTAACCCTTGTCCAAGGGTGGCCTTTAGACTATCAAACTGCAGCTTCATCACCCTGACCTGGTTGGCCCAGCTATCAGAGGTCCGGGCAAAATCGCCGGTAGCCGCAGTTAATTGATCCTGTACAAAGGCATACCGCAGAGCTACCTTTTTCAGCCTCGGACATTTTGGCCGTTACCTTGCCATATCCGTTTGCCATTGCATAGGCATCCAGGGCATTTTGCGTCATAACTACGCTCAAGTCCTTAAGCGTCTCCGTCTCACCTGTAAAAACAGATTTAAGTTTTGTGTACGCCTCATCCTGGCTTATATTGTAAAAAGATGCTACGTCCCCGGCCAGCCCTGTCAAAGTTGTACCCATGTCATAGGCCGCGGACTCTGAAAATCCAAAGGCCTTTGCCATTGCGCCAAAAGTACCAGTAAACTTTTTGGCCATTGTCTCAGATAGGCCGAAAGAGGATGCTGCACTTTTCGCAAACGCATCCACCTGAGCTGTCATGGCCGGAAATGTTACATCTACAACGTTCTGGACCTCGGCAAGATCTGATCCAAGCTCAATACATTCTCTCCCGAAGTCTACAACCTTTTTAACGGCAAAAAGCAGCCGCAAGGGCTGCTCCAGCTTTTTAGCCAGGCTCGTTATGCCTGACATTTGCTTTTTAAATTGATTTTGATTCACAACAAGGTCTAGTCCTATTTGGCCTACACTTGTCGCTGAAATATATACCACCTGCCTCTGTCAAGAGGACATCGACACATGGCATTACTTGTCCTGATTAATTTTTATCTCAAATTCTTTTTACAGTGCCTTGCTTGGCACTTTATAAAACGCCCCGGCAATTTGCATCCGAGACATACTGTACTTTTTGTTCGTGCCCGCAGAATGGGCATTTTACTTTCTCTTTTTCAATTTCTACCGCCTCCTTCCGTGCATAATAAAACCCGCTTACATTTGTAAGCGGGTAAATCTCATATTTTCCATTTGTGACCACAATTTAAGCACTTAGCATAACCTTTCTTGCTTGACAATCCTCCAAGTATGGCACCTGTGGGACCTGCAAGTTCATTTCCCACGATTGCCCTGCCTATGCTGAGCTTTTTATCAACATGGGTAATACTGATACTTCCACATTTAGGGCAGTATGCCTGGCCTTCTCTTTTGCCTTTTCTATTCTTTCCTTTTTTTGAACCTTTGGACGATCAAATTTTTTTGCTCGTCCTTTGCCCAAATTCCTTGTTTTGTTTCAACCCTTCCAACCCAATTCAGAGTTCCTGACTTTGGATGAGGGACATTCGCTATTAGCTCCTCTATTCTTTCTTTGTCTTTAGAATTAACTATTGGAAAATCTTTTTGCCTTGCTCCGCAGGACGGACACTTCTTAGCCCCATCTAACAATTTATCTCCACAATTTAAGCAAATCTTCATAATCTACCTCCCGTAACACTATGATAATAGATTATACCAAAATATAGAAAAAGAGTAAACCGTTACTTCCCGGCCATGCTCATAAATGTCTGCTTTAGTCCCTCAAGGACCTTTTTCCATGTCCGCAGGATCTACTTTCTTTGCTTTACGCTTCATCCAGTCACTTCTGATCCGCTTCTGTTCCTTGGTAAAGTGCTTTAAAACTTCCTTGTCTGTCTCTGATCGGATAGCTACCATACGGCCCAAAGGTGTTTCCGGTCCGATTCCCGTGAGAAAATCACAAAACTCATCCCACTTCATTGTTTCCAATTCTCGGGACAATCTCAACCCGTACTGTGTCTGGAACGATGACACAATTAAATCAAAGTCATCGATCAGATCATAGTACGGGTCACTACTCTCCCTGGCTGGCTTCTCCTGTGATCAGGTTTATCGCCGAGAAGATGAACACCTGAAAATCACTAAAGCTTAATTTTAATTTGTCTATTTTTTCTTTCTGTCGGCGGCACTAAACATCAGCTCATACATTGCCATTACTTCTTTCGGACCTGGATTCTCATTGTCGCCAAGTAGCCCCATGATTTTAAGCATAGTCGCGGCATCACCGTTCACCTCAACCTCTGTATCTTTGAGCTTGATTTTTGGATTCTCGTCAAAGCTGAGTTTATCCGTTATATCTACTATCTTCTTTGCCATCTCATATCCTCCATTATGCTGCCGGTGTGATCTCAGGTTTACCGTTGCTCATGATATCAAATTCCAGCGGAGCCACCGCTGTAGAATCTCCTGCCCCCACATTGGTTACATTGATTACAGCCTGCGGAAACTTTACAATCGTTCCGTCAGGGAATGTCCACTGTACGTCTTTTTCGCATTTGCGGCCGTTTAACCACGCAAGGGCTGCAACTGCATCGTTTCCAGCGTCACCAACATTTCTTTTTGCGGTCACGGAGATAGTAATTCCCTTCCCGGTAGTCAGCCTGCGTACCCATCCTTCCGTGTCAAAGGGTGTCCATTCCTCCACGCCGTTGTCAAAGCTGACGCTAAAGACTCGCAGTCCGCAATTGTTTTCATTGCTGCTGTGGCTCCTGCGGCTGCTGTGTCGATTTGAAACTGATTTTTCATAGCAGGGATATACCCCTGTCTGTGCGTTTGCCATATCTATTCACCTTTCCTTTCATAGATAACAGCCGCCTCTATGACCATTTCGCAGATCCCGGCATCGTCCGTGCCAACATCCTGCAAATCATAAAGCGGCTGTATAAATTTATTTTATCGTTATTAATGGTTACTTCTCTTGCACCTTTGACAGCCTCAAATAAGGCCATAGCGGCCTTTTCCGTGTCCCGTGGAGACTTATTCCAATGCACCAATAAAGTCACGTATTTAGTGCCGTAGGACTCGCAGGGAGGGCCGCCAATCGCTGTTTTATAAGCGTGCTCATGTTTCGAGTTGTACACGCCGATAGACCTATCCTGTTTGGCATCCAGCTTACCCATGTAGACGTTGCTTGTGATCCCCAGGGATTCCACCCAGTCTCTTATATCCGATAGCATCATAGGCCGCCCAACCTCCTGTATAGTTTTTTGTACGTATTGATTGCAAAAGTCAGCATTCTTTCCGCCTGGCATCAAATCTTCAAACCATTCTCCCCTTGCATTGGGGTTCTCGCCCTTCTGGAAGTGGTATTCAGGGTGAAAATAGAGTCTACGGGCATACGGTTCGCTATGGACCAGTGTTACCTTTCCGGATCTGGATTGACTGTAATCAGGCGCAAATGCCCCCTGCAAGGTGCCCTCTTTGTCCGGGGCACCACCTGGGCCTGACAATCTCTATGCAATGCCTCCGCTGTCTGTTCCAGGGGCCGTGGCCTGTGCGCTGGTAAGCTGACGGATTTTTGCCATGTTAAGCCTTACTTTTGAGTTTACCTTGATCAAATCAGCAGCACCTCCGTATAATTTACAGATCCGTCCGGATTCCTGGCTTTTTGTCCCCTGCTGTATCCGGCGTTTGACTCCAAATATAGCCGCTGTCCCACCTGATATCACGGGCAGCTCCGGGCGAATATCCCCTGGGGAGCAGTGCTGATCCAGTGATCTCCACCAGCTTTTATCCGTGGTCAGGATGGTCCGGGCTTTGTCCTGGTAGTTGCATTTACCATCATAGATAATGGTATCCAGCGGCTCGCCGTATTTACTTAGACCTTCTGGCTCAATCTCAAGATGTATTGGCACCTTGCACAGCCGTTTTGGCACTAGACATGGATATTTCATACCTCACCTCGCTAACCGGCAGCATAGACCTGTCTGGGAGAGCATAGAGTACACATCTGCGCGCATCATCACGCCGTTTTCGATGTGCGTATTCCATCCACCGCCGAACTGGGCCGACACGCCATTGATACTGTAGCTCTGCAGTACGCTTTCGATCTCGTCTGCATTCTGGTACTCAAAATCCGCCTGTGCGCAACACACTTCTTGGATGATTTCCTGCTGGTAGGGAGTGAGGCTGTTAAATCCCCGGCCTACAATCCGGTTGTAGGTCAGGGGTTCTATGTGTCTGGATGCCTGTTTCAGCCATTTCTTTACGTTCTCGGCATCCTCCAAGGCCGTTCCCTGGTAGGTGCCTAAGTAGTACGATTCCGTTGCGTATGGTTCATAGGGCATTTAATCACCTGCTTTCTTACTTTCCTGGCTTCTTTTCCGCTTTTGCACTCTCCATTTCCTTCTCCAGTCTCGCATTTTTGTCCTGCAGGTCTGCGCACAGCGCCTGAAGCCTTTCAATCTCTTTCACAGCTGCCATGTGGTCCTCGAATGGGACTGTTTTCCCCCGGCCATAAGCTATGATGTTTCCGGCATCATCTTTGATATCAAAGCCTCCATCCTGATAGGATTTCTGCTGTGCATCGTCAATGCTGTATTCCTTATTTCCTTTTACTGCCTTCATGTGCCCTCCTTATGCGCTCACGTTCATGGCGCAGCCTTCCACTTTTTCTCCAGTAGGAAGAGATCACCATAGTTGCGGTTCTGGTACAGATAACCGTCTGCCGTCCTGGAGTCTGTGCCCGGTAAACAGCTTGATGTAGCTGTATTTATCGCGGCATACCACACAGGAGTTATGGATCAGTATCCAGTTGATCTGCTTTGCGTCAGCAGCAGCTACACAGCCGGTTGTAAAGTCATATTTTGTTTTCATTCTTGCCGCTGGCACCATCTTGATAGACACATTGTCCAGGCTGTGTACATTGCGGTTGATGCTGGCAGGAGATGTAACCGATAATACACGCTGCATTCCCTCCGCCTCTTTGATGATCTTGTTCATGGCCGGTGTTACGTACAACATACGCCCTTCTTCCGGAACTCCTGCCTCATCCATTCGGGCCATTTCTTCATCAAACGCCTCCAGGAAATTGGCTGCGGTGATCACGGTTGTGTCGATCCGGCCGGAATATGTCGTAAGCTCTGCATGGAGTTTTGAGAACCGGTAAGAGTCCTTTTCCGGGATCGCCTGCTCTGTCTCAAAAAGTATTCTGGATGTTTGCCACGGACAATGTGAGGTTGGTTTCATCGATGTCCATAGGATCGATCCAGAACTCTACATCTCTGTCATGTTCCAGTTTCTTTGCCTCCCAATCGTTGCTGAGTGTCCCCGCATTAAATCCCGGTGTCCTGGTGTGGTCCTTGTATCCAGTTACCGCCATCCTCGGTAGCTTGATGGTCTGTGCGTTGATAAATTTCACGCCCTGATTGCTCTGAGTCAGCGCGTCAGAACACAACTCTTTCGCATATTTTTGCTGCAGGAGCTGTGTAAACGTTGTTGCATAATCATATACTGCCATTTGTTAATTCCTCTCTTTCTTAAAGTCCGAATGCCTTTTTAAGGGCATCATCGTTGTTGGTTTGCTGTCCGGTTCCGGATGCTCCCACCTGTACAAACCCCGTTGCCTGTCCGGGCTGTGGTTTTAAGGCCGGCACGTCCTCCAGAACCTTGTTTAAAGCTGTTTTTAAAGCGTCATCGTTAATTTTACCGTCCTGCCCCATGACCTGGCTTAAATCGGCCATCTTGAGCAGATATGGGATTGTCTTTGCGTCAACTCCCAATCCGATAGCAGCCATTGTAGCTGCTGCCTCAATCTGCGCCTGCTGGGCTACTGCCTGGGCTTGCGTGAGCTGCTGCTGTATGGCGTTGATATCTGGTGTGTTCGCGGCCTGCTGCTGCTTAAAGGTGGAGATTACCTGCTCCATCTGCTCCTTGGTAAGTCCCTGTTGTTTAAGATACCCTTTGATAACGGATTCCTCGGTTGCTGCCTGTTTTCCTTGCACCAGCTGTGCGATCTTGTCATAGTCGATCTGCGGCGCTGTCTGGGCCTGTCCTTGCTGCTGTGTCTGCTGTTGCTGGGTCTGCTGGGCTGCCCCTGCTCCCGCAGCTCCTCCGTCTCCCGTATCTGCAAATATCTGTAGATTCATTGGTATTGCTCTATTTTTCATGGTTTAATCTCCTTTACAGTTTTTTTATGTGCTGTCTGCACGGACAGTTTTACGTGTGTCTCACAAAACAGTTGATAGCCCGGTGTCTCCGTGTAGTTTAGGCTCTTCGAGCATAAAAATAAGACGCTTCACCCCGCGTCTCATAGGGAGATGTCTGGATCACCTTACCCTTTCTTTTCCAGCTGCGTCTTTTCGGTTACGATTTCCACCAGATCAAGCCTTGCCAGTTTTTCCGCTCTTTCCTGGTTTACTTCAAACTGTTCGCCAGTCTTCCTGAGCTTTAAGCCGTTCTCTTGGTCCCGGAAATCTGTTTTGACCTTTATGATCACCGTCACACCTCCCTTCAAAAGAGTATAAAAAAATACCACCGGCCAATTTTTTGACTGGTGGTATTATGCAAATAACGTTTTTTTCAATAGCTTTTTGTTTCTCAATATCAAAATCCAATTTTTAGGAATGCTATCATATCCATATACAATACCGGCAAGCCCTCCAGTAACTGCAGCTGTCGTGTCAGTATCGTCTCCTAGGTTTACAGCCTTTAGAACACATTGTTCAAAGGAATCTGTAGTAGACAAACACCATAAAAGCAGCTTCAAGCGTATGCACAACATAGCCTGATGATTGTATTGACTCTCTCGAAAGCATTTCTAAGTTCTGCAATCGATTAAAAGGAGCTTTATAGTTTAAAGATGTAAGTATGCCCTTTATAGACTCTCCATGTAACAGCTTCTTTGCTATATCTACATAAATACAGCAGGCTTTTAATGATATCTCATGTGCATGTGTCAGCTTAGACACATTGCAGATTTCTTTTTCTGTGCAGTCTACAAAAGCCAGAGGAAGGATACGCATTAAAGAGCCGTTTCCGTTTGCATTAACAGATCTCACTCCACAATTTATTGGTTTTCACCATTATGGTAATTACAAATTGCTTGGGATGTGGTGTTTCCTATATCAAAAACGGTACCATCCGGAGTGTAGACACCGTTATAATACCAATCGTGAAAATTTTTCATGATATCTGAACAATCAATGGCTCGTTTTCGCTTTATAGACGCACAAGTTGCAATTGTCATGCTTGTATCATCTGACCATGTTCCCGCCGGTTGAAAATGTGTACCATACCCTGTCATATCAGTAGCAGTGTAGGTTCCTCTAGCTTTAAACTCAAATGGAACCCCTAATGCATCTCCTATGGCAAGGCCATAAATTGCACTTCTCATTAAGTTCATCGCTGCTCCCCCCTATCAATCAAATGTCAATGTTCATTCGTATCCAGGCTTCACTTTTCCCTTCCTGTCTTGCCTTTTCTATTTCCTTTTCTAACTGTTTTTCCCTCTCTGTCTGCTTGCTTTTGTTATCATTATTATTTCCCATAATATCACCTCATACTTTCTCAATTTAATTATACACCTTTCTCTTTTTCAAGTCAAATTAGCGGGATTGATCGATCATCAGCAACACTACATTTATGATATTTCCTGATTCGTCTGTTTTTATTTCTTTAATTTTAAAGGCAGAATTTCTTTGAACAATTACTTCTGCCTCTCCGCCAATATAAGAGGCTTTCTGGATACCATCCCAGGTGCCTTTGTCATTTGTCCCTCCATATTGTGAAAATGGTTCCGCATACATAGCTTTACTTCCTTTGGTTAGGCAAATATCTAAGTTGATACCATGAAATCCTGCTTCGGCCGAAGCTCCAGCTGAAAGGAATCCTTTTTCAACACATTTTGTATTGATCAATTTCTTCTGCAGCAGCGAATCTTTTAGTTCGGCAATATCTACATCGAACAGACCCGCTAAGCCTTCCGGTGTTACTCCTCTCCTTACCCACAGATTATCTTCAAGTATGCATTTATCCAGGGCGTTTGTAATATCTGAAATATAGTCTTTTATCCGCTGCGTCTGTTGATCTATATTCCCAAGCCGCAAAGCTTTGTTAATGCTTCTGTATGAACTTCCTGTATATTTCCACAAGGCTTCTTTTTCTTTTGAGGTCAGCAATTTCCATGCTGCTTCTGTTTTTTCTCTGTGGTAATCATCTGCAGCTGTTTTATCCGAGAATTTAAGCGCGTGTTCCATCAGATCATTTTCTTTTTGTTTGTTCCACGCTTCACTTCTGCCCTGGTATATAGACTGATTTTCTGGATCAAGTGAATAATGCGCCAGCCTTCTAAAACGCTCTTCCTGTCGGGCAGCATACTGTTGTTGCGCCTCCTGTTTGGCATTATCCTCTATCTTAACTAGTTCTTTTTCGGGTGTATTTGTCATCCGGTGGCGTGTTGATCCCCAAAATAGGTTGTGTGGCTGTCCCGGCATCTGGGATGATAAAGGCCGGCAGCAATAGCCGTGCTCATCAGCGGGTATGGACCATCTTTTCGGCTACCTTCGCTCCATACATCATCAATCATCACCTTGCCTACCCAGGGCAAGCACTTCGGGCAGGGGTTTCCGCGCTTATTCATGATTACGGTGGATATGCCCCACTCCTGCCGCTTCGCGCCCTCTCCCTGCAAATATGCACGCTTACTGGCTGTCTGCACTGCCATATAGGCATAATCTGCCAGAGTATGTCTGGCTCCGTTTTTGTACTCCACACAGTTTAAGCCAGCAGAAAGCATGTCCTTTGTTGCCATATCTACCGCCTGCTCATAGGTTCCTGCGCCTGAGTTGGCATATACCTGGGAATTAAAAATGATCTTCCGGTATTGGTCATTTGCCATCCGGAGGACCGCTATTTCTGCCTTTTGTATATCCTGTGTGGTTGCTTTTATTAGTGCTTCTAGTTTGCGCTCGTTTAGTTTAAAAACTCTGCCGTGGCTCCAGCTGCTGCTCTCTTCGCCGGGAATCCCTGTTTAATGGCGTTCAAGATCGCAATTTCCTGGCTCATGGCCCCTTCTGACCTTTGCAACCCGGATCAGTTCGTCGATTTGGCTGTTGATATCTTTAAACTGCTTTCCGTACTTCTTTTGGTTCGCCTTTTTATACCGCTCCAAGGATTTCAGCTGCTCCGCCTGCCACATGGACCACTGTTTGTCTTCCTTGACCTCTTCCACCTTATGACGGCGCATGTTCCGGATCATGGACGCGATCAGCTCATCTTCTATGGCTGCAAAGGCTTTTCCAATATCGTAATCATTTGCCATTTGCATACACCTTAAATCCCTGACTTTTAAACATCCGGGTCATTGCCTTGAGCTGTGTGGTGCTTTTGCATTTGTCATTTCTTAACTCAGCGTAATCACTCTTTTCCAGGGCGTATATCCCCAGCGGCACCTGTTCCCGGGCCACCTGCAGCAACCCCTGGTACTCCTTCCGGCTCATCCGATACGTTCGGTTTTTCACTATGACCTGCATCTATCATCACCCCTTCTAAGTTCATGCCTGGCTCTTCCACGTCAGCAATTCCCTGTTCTATCTTTAATCTCTGTATCTCCTCCTGTTTGCAGTGTTCGTCCAACGAATCCCCATACAGCTCTTCCACAACGCGCTCAATACTCATAATGCCCTGCGTCTTTGCCTTGCCTATAGTTTCCACCTGGCTCTCAAAGGATGGGTTTGCATACTCGCCGAAGGGGATATTAACCATCACTTCCTCCACCGGCTTGTGTATCAGGATGTTATAGGCATTGATACAGGTAGACACCAGCTCCGGTAATGTCTCCTGCAGGGCCTCTATAATGGCATTCCGGGTGTATAATGTTGCTTTTTCCTTCTCTCGCTGCGCCTCAGCGTTGTCCAGCTTTTTGACATCGATCCCAAGAGTGCTGGGAGAGATAACCCCTGCAAGCAGAGATCCAGGGCTGTGCAGTAAGATGCCAGGTAGCTTTCGTGGGGATCGCCGGCTTGTCTGTCTGCACCTTATTCTCTGCCTTTTCCGACATGTCATTGTCTGATGCAAAATAACGATTGTCAAATGGATTGGGACGTATGATCTGCCCTGTTTCCGGATCGTGTGGTACAAGGCAATCCGGAATATAGGTTTTAGCCCGTCCTGCTCTGAGTGCATCCATCCACTGTGACCATGCCTCGTCGAATGCGTCAAAACTGTCAAGCTTACCGTCAAAGATCGATCCCCGCGCCCCTCATACTTGGTGGACTCGTAGATCTGCAATGGCACCGCCAATATCACAGATTTATCAAACGACACATCACTGATGCCTTTTGTCGCATTAAGAGTATTCAAAGGCACCAGTGTATTGCCTTTGTATAACTCGTTTTTTTGATGTATCCATAGCCGTAATACTCATAAAGGATATATTGCTGGCTCTGCACGATGTACGGCGTTTTAAAGACCACTTCCTTTAGCCGCCCACGCTCTTTAATGATCTCGATCCGCTCACCTGGATACCACTCCAGGATGGGATATTTGCTTAGTGCTGTGTCAATAGTCACTTTATAGGCACCATCCCCAATATACAGCACCTCTTTCAGGGACTTCTCCAAAGCCTTCCGAAACTTATTCTGTTTTTCAATCTCTTTCCAGGTCTGTTCCTGCGTTGGCCTCTCAAACTCAAAATCATTCATGTCATTTAAGACGATTCCTGTCAGTATTCTTATGATCAACCCTGGCAGACCTGTATGTATTTTTTTTCGCATTTCCATGCCCTGTGAACATTTAGAAGCCCAGAATTTATATTTGTCTGTATATTCCGGGTTCTGCTGGTACATCTGTTCCAGCTCGTTACCATCTCCACGGTACCAGATCCGGTTCCGTATGGCGGATAACTCAAAGTCCATCACCTCATTAATCTGTATTGATGTGGGACTGGCCGGCATCACATTCAGCCAGCTGCGGATGCCCCTTTTTATATTCTCACTCAATTTCTGTATAACACCCACTTCCCATTCCTCCTCTACTGCAATACGACACTTCCAGTCTGTCACACTCTCCTGCGCCTAAATCTGTGTTTAATATTCTTTTCAAAGACCATCCATCTGGACCGGGAAGAATTACCATGACTGGTCTTTCGGTAAATTCTTCGCCGTTGATCTTTAAAATGCCTTTATCAATATCAATCTCTATTGATCTTATCTCCATACATTTCACGCTCCTAACATATACATTGTCTCAGCTACTCCTCCTCAAAACCAATCATCTGCCTATACGGAATAAAAGCATATTGTGAACTATTAATGGTATGATCGTTGCGATCCTCCGGTTTATCCTTGTCCTCATCCCAGCTATAACGGTCAAGCTCTCCCAGATGCTCCGCACAGCTGTCTACCACCAGATAGCACCCTTGCTGTATCCATCCAAGCTGTAGCTTAATGCGGTCCAGTATCTCGATCTTTTTATAAGCGTCAATAAAGTTATACAGACAGCCATGCAGCCGCTTATACTTTCTCAGCTCCGTGATCGTTGCCTGATCCGCGGAGTCTATAAACACATCCTTGGCAAAGCCCCACTCCTTACGGCACTGCTCCAGGAAGGCGACAAACTTAACCGCTGTGTCACTGGGCGCCAAGGGCTGAGACAGATCCGCATTGCTGTATACCTTCTCGGTCAGGGTAATGAGCTTACGGTCATCTGTGATCCCCTGGAATATCATTGCAATTGTGTCAGGGGACTTGCTGGAATAGGACGTATCCAATCCAGCTGTAAACTTTTTAAATTTGATTTTCCCAGCCTTGACCTGTTGTTTTACCCAGGCTGCGGTAACCACATGTTTTTCCCGGTCGAAGTTGGGGAAAATTAAGCCTGTTGCTTTACCGCGCAGGCCTTGAATTTTGTTCTTCCAGATCTTTGTGCCAGGGGGCGTGTTCTGTATGATCCGGTCCAGCTTTTCTTTGGGAAGCCCTAAATTATGGGCAAAAGAAAAGAACCAATGCACCCAGCCGGGTTTTGGTTCTTCTCGTAGTTCAGCCTTTATTTCCTGCGGCGTCTCATATGCCCATTCCGGGAGAGGCCGTGAGCAGTTGATATACTCCTTATACACATCCAGGCTAGGATCATCCGGGTTAAGCGTTGCCATCAGGTAATCAGATCTCATAGCCGCCTCACGGACAAAATCAATATCCGCCGTGTTAATCTCGTCGATATACAGGCATCCATACTGGCCGCCCAGGGCATCCTTCCACTTGCGTTTGTTGCCATATCCTACAACAAAACAATCTTATCGCCGCCTGAGGTGTGGAATAGCAGGTGAGGCATTTTGTACTCACCAGAGCCATTGCCCTTGTACTCCACCAGCACACCGAAATCATCCAGAATACCCAGATCCTTGTTGATAATGTTCTTCTCGGCAGCCCCGTGTCATCTGCGGCCAGGATGTGCAGCTTCTTTGGAGACTCAGCCACCTTTAGCATAAACTTAAACAAACCTACCGTTGTCTTGCCGGCTGCTGTAGTCCCCTCCAAGAACTCCACTGGCGCGTCACACTGCAGGAAAGCTTTTGTATTTTTCGGACAACTGTAATCTTTCATCACTCACTATCCATCACCGCCACGCATTTGCTGGATCAAGTCATCCAGTTTTGTCTTTTCGTTGTCTAGGCCTCCCGGACAGCTCCACCTTCTCCTTAAACATGCCTAAGTGTCTGCCCAATAGCTCCAGTGCTTTTTCTTTATCATTCAATTTCAGTTCAATACCAAACTTGCCTTCTTTTATTCCGGCTATTGCTTTTATCTGGTTTTCCGTCAAATCCGCGGTGTCCTTGATGATAACCCGGTCCTGCTTCACCTCTGCGTAATCAGTAGCCCGCGCAAAAGCAATGGCTGCCAGCTCTTCTAGAACCCTGTCCTGTGTTATTTCTGTGCGTTTCTGGCGGTCCTGCATCCGCTCTTCGACATAAGCTGCAACGTTAACATTCCTTAACATCCTGGCGGCGGCAGAGGCCGCTGTCTCATCCTTCTTGACTCTTGGGTAAGCTGCGTCTTGTAAGCCCTCGTGGCATTCAGGTCCACAAGGTACTCCTCCGCAAATATTTTCTGTTTAGCTGTTAATGCCATTTAGGCTCACCTCGCTTTCTTGACTATGTAAAAAGCGCCCAGCTATAGGCCAGACGCTCTAATTGTCCCGGACCCGGGACGGTGCAGCTTAAAGTATATGCACTGCCAACTTACCCCGGACACCAGGGATTCGCTAATTAATGCCCTATAGGCAAATCAGCCACCAGCCTTTTGACAGCCGGCAGCCGCTTGGGGAGTTTATAAGGGTATCAGCAAAAGTGATTTTCACTTTTACCTGGTATCATATTACCACAGACCCACCCTCTCTTTCTATCGCCTCTTTTCACAATACGAAATGGGCCAGGGCCTTGCTATGAATCTTATGTATCCATTGCCAGCTGTACCCCATTTCAACCGCAACCTCCTCCCAGGTCATTCCTCGCAAATATTTCAGCCGGAGAACTTCCCGTTCATTATCGTTATCCATGTTCCTGATCCGCTTCTCTATTTCCTTATACAGCAACATTTTCTCTAGGCGTTCGTCTTTCAATTCATTAATTTGCTCATCTAGGAGTACCATGTAATCTGACAAATCACTACATCCAGATCCGTGCGGCATGTCATCATTGATCACGCTTGGCAGCATCTTGTCCATACGCAATAACTGGATTTCCTGCAGGATATGCTTCTCCCGGCGCACTGCATCCTGATAGGATTTCAGGTACTCCTTCTTCTGCTCGTTTTCTGTTTTCAATTCCATCGGCATCCCCTCCCCTGTATGGCCTATGTTTCAAGTGCCAGTATGCTGACTTTGGTATTACTCTTGTAGCTGCCGCGTCTACTCTGTGCAGACGTATTTGTTCCTGTGCTTTGGTCATCCTACTATCATTCCTCCTCTCCCCTGGCAGAATAAGCAGTATATAAATTGCCTATACTAAGCCAGGAGGTAATCTTTATGTGGCGTGTTGGTGATCAGTGTTATTTTTTAGAGACTTATACCGTTGTTCCTGGTGTAATAACCCGAATCACCGGTGATTTTGTGTGGTCAAGTATGGCGATGGCAAGGGGATACGTCTGCGATCATCCAGGCTGTACAAGACAGCGGATGAGGCTGAGAACAGTCGCAGCATCCCGCAGACCAAAACCACCCGAAAAAAGACGATCAAATCCGTATATGTATGACCACTAATCGTTCTCCAGTTTCTGGGCGCGCCCTCTTAATATCCGCCGAAATCCTCGCACGCCTGAACATAAGCATTGTAATGTATCTCTGCATCTCTTATCTTTTGGACGCGCTCCTGTGCCGCCTTATTCTCCAGGTCATCCGCTATCTCATGGCTTAAATCTGTCAATGTCATCTCTTAACCTCCTTTAATCTGCCGCTCATTATTTTATCAATGATCCCTGCGGCCTCCTCTGCATCTATGTACTGTCTTCCGTTGTGCTCCTGCTGCTGCCCGAATATCTCCCGAATGCATTGCTCGTATCCGGATATGATATTGTAGGCTATACCAAGGTTGTGTTTTTGGTTGTGGATCTGATCAGGGGTAAGACCTGTATCATAGTATCTTTCAAGCCGCTGCTCTGTGTTTGCAAGGGTATCGGCTATCTGCTCCAGAAAATCAAAATATCCCGAATTAGCCAATGCTGTTATAGTTGCACCCTTATCCTCTTCATAGTCTGGAGGCGTAAATAGTACTTCTCCATCTTGCGTTACATACGTTAATTTTTTCTATTTTGACCATGTTATACCTCCTCAATTATGACTGCATACTTTCTTCCAGCTCCGTCCTCTACGTGTATTGCGTCATATGCAGTTGTTCGCTTGTCTGATCCCCCTGAATACCGATTTGCACAATATCCCTCTTCGCTAAGTGCTCCTTCAATCAGATCAATTAAAAGTTCTGTTTCGTCATGTCTATCTCCAAACATTTGTTCCTCCTTTAAATTTCGGTTTATGGCATTACCCCTGGTATATCCTCAATGCTCATTTGACCCTCTACGTTCTGGTCCTCCATCCACCAGTTAAATACATCTTCTCCGGTTTTCCATTTTGTCGTATGCCCGCAGATATGTATAGCATCTAACATCCTGTAAAATGCCCTGATATATGCAAGCCGATACTGCGGAAATCTGCAAATTCTTTCCATCTTCCTTTCCCGGCCATCGGACAGCCAATACAGCCAACACGGTAATAGCCCATGTCATATAGGGGATTGTGCGTTTTACATTCGTTTTGGTAATATAACCATATATCTCTGTCAGGCCATTCGATAATCGGGTTTACAACGGTCTTCGCTTTCATTTCGCACCTCTCAAAAATCCTTCTCGAATCGTCGTTATCAGATAAGAGCATTTTTTTCTGTTGTGGCGCGGATTGAATCCTTCTGCGTTTTCCCTAGGGCTTCGAATTCTGCGCGTTTCTTTCTTTTTTGCTCTCGTCCCACCTGACTCCCGTGGCAATCATGCGGTTGGCGCATCCAGTCTCTTTTTAGTACAGCGCAGCAATACCTTGCCATCCTCGTTGGCGGTATCTTTTTTTGACAATCAAATTCCACATGGTTATTCTTCCGCCTGGCTGTATGTGGTAATCAATATCACATTTGATCCCTTTGGCTCCAGTTCCCGGAACGTCTTCCGGACATGGTGTACTGTCTGCGGCGCATCCGCCGTTGTATGACTATGATGCACCTCAAACGGTACTCCTGACCGCTTAAATAGCTCCAGCATCACGTCAGAGTCCTTTCCTCCGCTGTAAGTGCAGACAAGGGGCTGTCCATAGTAATGCAGACTCATCTCTGAGGCTGTTTGTATCCGTTGTATTGCTTTTTGTTCCAGGTCCATTTCTCTGATCCTTTCTCTTGTTTATGGCATTACCCCGGTATGTCCATTAAATTTAACTGTCTACTTTAATTCATCCAGATACCGGGGACTGTCCGGGTTGTTGCACTCGTTTTCCTGGCGGTCATAGTGCTGGCAGGTTCTACATTCTTCTTTCATGTCCTGCTGCCCTCCTATTTCTGATAGTTTGGAAATCCTGATAACAATATGGTCATGGCATCTATTGCCGTGTCAAAATGCTTCCCGAGTTCCGCAGCGTCTTTAAGGCCCTGCTTTGTGTCGCGCCCATTTCCAATCATGACCTGCTGCTGTAGGATAGGTTTGAGTTCCCTTTAGTCCGGCAATGCTTTCTTCTAGGTCCTCTTGTGATACCCCTACTTTTATGAGTCCGTTTCCTATATTTTCACCCATTGTTTGCTCCTGCTTCTCATTCAGATCCGCTTCGCCTGTTTTTATCCTAAACTGTTCCGGCTTCGGCATACGTTCTAATTCTTCCGATAACTTTTCTATCTCTATCGCAATGCGGTCACAGGCGGCTCGGTACATTTGCAATTCTCTTGTGGTATACCCTCCCTGTAAAGTATCTGGCGCGTTTTTTAACGCAATCACAAATAAAAATTACTTTACGTTTATTGATTATCATGGCTCCTCCTTTACAAATCTCCATCCCGGCACCCGGATCGCCCTGGAACTGTCCTCATCGTCCGTCTCAAGTGTCCCCTCTCCTATCATCCGCCGTATATGGGACTGTACAGAGGATGGGGATTTTAGCCCTACGGCCTCGCCTATCTCCCTGCGGGTGGGCGGGTATCCGTGATCCTGGATGTAGCTCACAATGTATTCAAGTATCTTTTCCCTGACCTGCTGCCCTTTGTTGTTCATCAAAATTCCTTTCCGTGCTTATAGGGGCGGGTCCGGTTAAACTCCATTTTGTTAAAATAGCGCTTTCCAGGTCTATCCCGTAATAATCTGCCATATCCATACACCAGATCATTACATCTGCCAGCTCTATAGGCACTCCCTCCGGTTTGCCGTCAATCCGAAAATATATTTCTGTCGGTTCGCGTCCGTCCCGAACTCCTCCAGCATTTCCGAAACCTCCGCATGTATGAGGGCTACAAAATCAGTGCACTTTAATTCCTCTTCCCGAAATCCATGCGCTGTGCTGATTTCCCCACCTCTTTGACAAACTCGTTAATCTTTAACATTGCTTTCCTTTCTGCCATATCTGGCGTGTAGTCGGTCCCAGTCATCCAGTACGCTCTTTGGTATATAGGGCCTGTTCTTTTTGACGCGGTCATGTGTTGGCATGTGCTTATCTCTAATTCTTCGCACCGTTCTTTCACCGATGGACGTAGCCTTTGCGGTCCTCCTTATGGAGTAACCCATATTCAAGTATTTTACAACCTGCATTTCTTCTTCACGCGAGGTCATTCTGATTCCCCCATTTCCAGCGCAGCCACCACCTGACTTGACAACATTCTCAGCTCTTGCTTTTTTTAGTTTGTAGCCCAATCGGTAATTGTGCATCCTGCATTCTTTGTTTTGACACCTGTTCGTAAATCATTCTAAAATTTGCCCGGTCCATCTCAAGATTTTCTGTCAAACATATGTTTTGATACCCAAGCCGTTTTACACATTCCTGGTCAGCGGATCCATCTCCTTCAGCGCTTCCTCCTCCCGGTACATGCCTTTATAGCGTATACTGTCAAGCACTTCTGCCCATGCAGCTCCCCAGTCTTTCGGAAGACCATTGACAATCTCACTGCACTTTTGGCGGATCTCCGAAATAGACGGTGCAAACTTGTTGATGCTCATATGCTCCTTTATCGCTGTCAGGCAGACGTTGTAATCTAAGTCCGACAGCATGGTATACCATACGTTTTTACTCTGTTTGTCTGGCATTATATTCGCGTTGGGATATGCTGCCTTAACTGCTGATGCTATCGTTGCAAACTCCTGCGCATTCACTTGCCCATTCCTCCATTTCCTCGTAAAAGTTGCCTTGTTTCTTTTTCTCTTCTTTTTCCGGGAATACCCCCTGCCAGCCGTTTTCTATTGATTTTTCCAGGGCGGCTATCGCTGTATCATTGTCATAACCGCTAAGCTTTTTAATCATGCGGTCAATGGCTATCTCTGTCATAGGCTTTTTCATAGCCTTTCGGTGTGATACAAAATCAGCAAATGCTTTATCAAGCAGATCGTCAGTCGGAAAATATTTTTCTTTAGGTACTTTAGTACCTTTTTTTTTTCTTCCTTCTTTCCTTCTTTCCTTCTTTCCTTTCTTCTATTGTTGTCGTTAGAATGTCGTTAGAATGTCGCTCCCATGTCGCTTGCGTGTCGGTCTGTGTGTCGCTTGACTGGTACAAATCATAGTTAACCACTGTAAATACGCTGTATTTGTTATGTCCTTCGCTTGTCACCTCGCCTGTCGTTTTTAGATGCGAAATTGCGGTCCTTATTTCACGGATTGTCAGCCCCGTTTCGCTTGAAAGATTCTGAAGCGAAGACACGAATGAACCACGCGGGACCGTTGTACCTTGGAACCTTCCGTCTTTCCAGTTTGCTTTGAGGAGCATGTGGAAAAACAGGCGGCTTGTGTTAATGTCTGTGTACCACTCCCACTCAAGGATCTTTCGGTTGATCTTTATGTAATTCCCTTCCTGCACTGTCTCCACCTGCCTCTATAAGTGTTACCTCAATCCTCGGATGCGTCCGGTCCACATAAAAACGATCCTCAAATCCTACAATGTTCTGCCAGCCATCATTGTCTATTACCTCGCACTTAACAAGCGCATCCTGGATAAACTTATGGGCTACTGCAGCAACGTTATCCAGATCCCGGCGCTTGTTTGGCTCATAGTATGTATACCTGATATATACCGGTTTATCGATGTGCAGCCTCTTAAGCTGGCACCGGATCGCGTTTGATATCAGCATTTGATACTGCTGCTTCATGTCGTTTCCGCAGCTGTGGCCCTTTGAGAAGGACCGCTCTGCCTTTAAGTAGCTGTTAAGCCCTGGGAGCGTACCCTTGACGGTAAATTTATGCTGCATCCTTTTTCCTCCAGTCTATTTGATAGTCCCTAAGCAGCTTTCTCGCCGCTTTTAACGCCCATCCTATACTTTTCAGCCGGCTTTCCTCCTGCCTTACATAGCGGATGAGTAGTTTTCTGTCTACAGGATCATTTATGTCGGGCTTAAAATACCCATTTCCATTCGATAAATTTAAGATCACATGATCCCGCCTTGCCTTATGTATAGCAATTCTCATTTTTCTATCTGATAAACCGGTGACCGCTGACAGGTATTCCCTGCGTATTGCGTTGTGGTGTCCTACCGATATGATCTGTAATGTCAATTCTCTCGGGAGAAAAGACGTAAAATAATCAAACAAACCTATCTGCCCATTCATAAGCCTCCTTTCCGCCCCGGTGGGTTTCGGGGCTACACATGGCTACGAAAATAAGGGATTTGTGATATATTGATTAGCCATGTGCAATTCACATGAACGGTTAATAGTTACTATGTCAAGCGTTACTGCTTAACAACAATTCCATATACTTTATACATCCGTTCAAAGGCTTCTAAGCCTCGCTGATGTACTATAGTATGGTGTGTCCGGCATAGGCACATCTTCCGGTAATTAGTGTCATCCACATGTTTTCTGTCGTTGCCCATTCCAATTGTGTCTACATGGTGGATTTCTCCGGGTCTTCCGCAAATACAACATTTTTTATGTTTGATGCAGTAATAGAGGTATTTACCTATGTCATCTGTGCGGTTAATTGCCAGATCTGAGAGCTGCACGCCGTTTTCAATGGCATACTCTAAAATTGTATTTATAAACTCTCTGGCAGTGTCCATGCTGCAATCCGACAGACTAAAGTATTCGCATCCGGTACGGGCTATATGGTAATATTTCAGCCATTCTTTTTGTTCCTCCGGAAGATACCCGGTATAGTCTGCGATATCCCGGATTGTGGCATAGGCTTTCTTACGCTGCTCAACTGATATTGACCGCCCATCATCAAATCTCATCTCTGTTTGGCGTATTCTTTTTGTCTATAAAAAGTGTTTGGAGTTTCTTTTCTGGTATGGTAACAATCATGCTTGTTCCTGCATCTGTTTCTTTAATGCCTTCAATTTTGGCAAGTGCATGCATACGTTCACCTACTCATCTCCAAAATTTTTCTTAAATATGTTTAAAATTAGCCCCGCCTGTGCCGCTGATGGTCTTCCCTTTGAGACTCTATGCTTTTTATACAACTCTTCCAGATTTACGTTATGTATCTTACATAGCTTTTCTATTTGTTTTATCTGGGCATCGGTGGATGGTTCCCCGCTGTCTATGTTCTGGTTTGAGTCCGGATCAATCGAATCATCCAGTAAAAACAGCCCGTTAAATGCATAGTTTTTCGCATAGGAAGTCGCTGACCCAGTACACTGGCTTTCATCCATCTTCGCTTTAGGCTGTGGTGGTTCCTTCGCATATGCACTGGCCTCGATTTTTCCTGACTTTCCAGATCGTAAAGTATTGCCGTGGCTTTGATGTATACGGCCTGTCCAATGCATAGTGGTTCCGTTTCAAACGTCAAAACAACCCGATATTCCTTTTCATATTTCTTTAATGCTTCTGTCTCATCATCCAGGTTGCGGTATTTAAAGTTCCCGAAACTATTTTCCCTCTTTTTAGGGACTCTCAAATTCATCTGGATCTCTGATAATTTCTCAAGTAGTGTCATCTTCGTCCTCCTCCCAGTCTTCGCCCCACTCTTGGGCTATTCTGCGGTTATAGCGTTGCTGCCTCTCCTGCTCCGCCTCATACTCATCAAAGGCAAACAGATTATCCGGTATATCAAAATATGGCATTGAAAAATCACTCCCTTTGTGTTACCATAAAAATAAGGTATTTATTCAAGTTCCTTACGGTCCTGCGTACTTTGGTCGGTGGCAGGACTATTTTTTGTCTCAAATTTGCCATGTATCGCTGATACTCGGCGTAATAATCTCGATCAAGCGGTCTGTCTATCCGAAACTCATAATGCTTGTCTGGCTCCATGCGGTCGCTTATTCCGTCCTCAAATATAGATACAGTAATCTTTGAGATGTGCGGCATCAGGTAGCAAAATGCTAATGGCACATCCTTTTTTCGGCGCCCCATACCCCTGTCCCTGATACATCGGCGGCGGCTCTCACAATATCAACCTGCTCATTTAATGTCACTCCCAATCCTCCTCCCATAGTTCCAGTGCTCTGAGACACTGCCTATATGCAACCCCTAGTAAAAACGTTGACATGTGCTTTAACATCTCCTGCGCCTGGATGTTTACTCTGTGTACCCTGTCTGGATCAATCACCCGTATCTCCTGCATTTCATCTCCCACGCTCCCGCCTCCTCCATAAGCTCGTCTACCCATACTGTCAGACACAGGCACACGGAAAATATAAAATATACGCTTGCCAGGGCCTCAATACGGCTCATGCCGACCTCCGGGAGCAGAAGAAATATTATGGCGGTGGTGGCGGCTGAGATGATTGTTTTCCGCGTCACTCCTGCCGCACCTCATTTCCTTTATACCAGTCTTCCCCGGTAGGCCCTGGCGGATGAGTGTCAATAAACCGCTCTAAATCCTTGCCTTTGATTTTTTTAGATGACATTTGGAGATATGGCAGTTTCCCGTCTCGCATTAAGTCGTAGACCGTGCTTTTCGAAGTGCGCAGGACCTTGGCCGCTTCTGCTACTGTGTATATTGGTTTGTAGGGTTCTACCATGATTTTTCCTCCTGCTTTATATTGTTTTTTAGTGATAACTCTCCTATAATCTAATTACCGGGTGCCGGCCGGAATATGAAAAAAAAAGGAGAATGTCATGATCGACAAAAAGTCATACAAATTATTAAAACATTTGTATAAAAACGAATATCTTAGTAATGAACAAATAGATGCCATTACCCATACGCAAACACCCAAACAAGGGTTAAATAATACAGCCATCTAGCTTTCAAATAAGCGATTTATACTCCGCCATTATGTATCCACAGATAGCGAAGGTAACCCAATATATGACGGTTATGAAATTAATGGAGATGGTCGCGCGTACGTTGAAGAACGCCGAAATAGATTTCTTATGTTCATTCTTCCGTATGGGATAACCACTTTTATAGCTTTGTTAAGCCTGTTTACCACCATTGCCACAAATTGGACTGAGATCTGTTCTCTTTTGACCACCATTGCTCAAAGTTTTCATTAGTCATATGGAGAACGTCAACATTGTGAAACCTCAGTAGTTCTTTCTCTGGTACCAGCATTCTGATAAAGCTTAAAACCGGGTCAATATAATCGGCTTTTGTTTTCCTTTTTATCAGTTTGTGGTACCAGTGCCGATTATATTTCGGCAGTGCATCCCAATTTTCTGGTTTTGCGCCAATCCGATCATCCCATTCCCACGAGTTTAGCCTTTCGGATATCTCACACAGTTCTCTCTGTGTATACTCTTGCAAATTTTCCACCCTTTTTTTCTCCGCACCTCCTATCCTGCTTTCTGGTCTTTTCCTGGCCCTTCTGGAACGCATAGCGCAAGCATGGTTGACACCGTGCCTTCTATTCTTCCTTTTGCTCTTTCTGGGAGCTTGTCCCAGTTTTCCGCGATCCTTTTGAAATCTTTTAGCCTGGCTTCTTCAGACTCTTTACTAATTGGATTTTTTTCATTAAATCACCTCGCTTCCTGTGTTTATGTTGCTATTATAAGCCACATAATCACAATTGTCAATACATATTTTGTGCTTTTGTTGCATTTTTTGTATTGACTTTATCGATAACATGACTTACAATTATGATAAAGGTGGTGAATACATGGACGAAAGAATAAAAAGAATTAAGAAAGAAACTGGGACTTACTCAGCAGGAGTTTGCCGACAAACTTAATATAAAAAAGAGGCGCAATAGCAAATTATGAAGTGGGAAGAAACGAACCTATTGATGCCGTTATTTCTCTCATTTGTCGCGAATTTAACGTAAATGAACAATGGCTACGTGATGGAGATGGCGAGATGTTTGTCCGAACAACGCCTTATGAAAAGGCCTACAACCGTTTCGGGTACATAATGGAGAATTCCATTCCGTCTAAAAAAGCCGCATTATCGGCTATTTTGGAGCTGCTTTACACGGTCCCTGACGAACAATGGAAACTAATTGTTAAACAATACGAAGACGTTATGAAAGAGGCCAAAGAAAAAGAGGAAAGCTAAATAGCTTTCCCCATGATCCCTTTCACAAGATGATAAATCTTTTTTTAGTAAGTCAAAATTGATGGAATCAATAATCTTGTGAAGCTCCGCTCTCATTTTTCTTTCGTCTAACATATGTAATGCGCCTCCTACGCTCATATACGAACACATGTTCTTATTTCATTAATAGTATAATAGCACATACGTTTGTATGATGCAAGGTATTTCAAACACGTGTTCGTATGCAGTACTAAAACTTATCTCTACATATATAACACCGTAAGTTTTCGTAAAAACGATTACATAAAAGTAAAAAAATTATAGAAATTTATACCATCATGAAAGGAGGGATAAGATTGGGAGATTATACGGCAGAAGAAATTTATAATATGCTTAGTGATGAAGACAAAGCGGCCTTGGAGCATGGGCAAAAAATGTGTTGTAGATCCAGAAGGAAGAAAAAAACTTAAGACAGTATTATTATTGTCAACATGTGTAGCTATTGCAACCGGAATTTTTCTCATTAAAATCAAGCGCCAAAATCTCAGGATATCATTCGAGGGAGGAAAATGATATGAAATTTAGGAAAAAACGTACTGTTACTATTGATATTTGTGTTAACTTTGTCATTTGCTGTGCCAATTATGCCCGTTGAAGCTGCGAGTAATAAAAGCAAGGTCGAAAAAGACCATAAATACTTTTTACTCAGCAGCCAAGCACTACAACGTAAAGAAAATGAAAAGTTGCTTCACAAAAGGATCACTTTGAAGGCTTTTGTGACAATGAAAGAAATGGCTGCATTCTGTAAAAAACGCAACTGGAGAATCGACTATGAAATTAAGTCCATTAAAATCAATGGGAGAAATGCCGTAGCAAAAGTGTATTGCGAATATCCATATGCTTATGATGCGTTTAAAGATGCGTTTTTATGTTAACCATACACATTATGAACAACCCAAATCTTTCAGATCGTCAAATGCAACAATACGCGCACCGTCAAGCATTAAAATATTTAAAAATTTGGGGTTGAGCACCGAGGAGGACACCATTATTTTTTAGGCTTAAAAGGTTGGATCAAAATGGAAAATCAAAAAATCCTCAGTGGCGATTTTGGACTCAATACACTGCGGTTATGAATCAGCATATCGTGATTACTTTGCATAATTTGATAAAAAATACCGCTCCGGCGCTACCAACACCGGAACGAAACATCTCCGAAGAGACACATATATAGACACATATATTGTATCATCTTCGGTGACGGCCTGCAATAGACAGGCTGTTATTTTTATACCCATTTTTGCAAAAGGAGGACGGAATTATGGGAGAATTAAGAACAAGAAAAAAGGGGGAAGACCTGGGAGTGGTCCTTTGAAGGGGCCAAAGTCGGCGGCAAGCGTAACCCAATATCAAAAGGAGGATTTAGGACAAAAGCGGAGGCTATTGCTGCAGGAACCCAGGCAAAGGCTGAGTATGACAATGCCGGCAGGATATTTACCCCATCTGAAATGAGTGTGTCTGATTACCTAGATTACTGGTATAAAAACTATGTTGTCAAAAAACCTAGCTTATAAGACTCAGACGGACTATGAAAGGAAGATCCGCATACATATAAAGCCAGCTTTTGGGACGTACAGGTTGGTATCCCTGGAACCTGATATTGTGCAGGAATGGATAGATGATAAAAGGCTGACGGTTACTCAAAGAGCATGGTTAAAAACCTCCTGACCTGTTTGTCTGGCGCGTTAAAGTACGCAGTATACCCTTGTAAATATATCCGGTCAAACCCGTGTGAATACGTTAAAGTCCCAAAAATGGTAGAGGATGAGGCTGCGAAGAGGCACACGGAATATATCTGCAATGAGGAGGATTTTGCGGCTATAATCGCTCGATTCGGCCCTGGCAGCAATTTTTATCTCCCTCTAATGACAGCCTACCACTGCGGCACAAGATTGGGGAAACCTATGGAATTAATCTGCTGGAGGATGTAGACTTCGAAAAGCATACCATTAATATACATCACCAGTTGGCAAAAAGAGGGACCTACATGGTATTATCGGCATCCAAAGTATAACTCTTGCCGTGTCATTATGATTGATCCAGATTTTGAGGCCGTTTTGAAATCCGAGATCACAAAACGCAAAAAGACTATGATGAGATATGGAAAATATTATACAAAAACCTATTTGCTAAATGATGATTCAATAGTTCAGGCCCCTGCAAATATAACGATTGCGGGGAAAGAGATCATGCCCATAAGTGTCAAGGAAAACGGGGATCTCCTCACGCCGGATTCATTTAAGTATTGCGCCAGGGTTATTCATGAGGAGTTAGGCAACCCACTGTTCCATAGCCATTGTCTCCGCCACACGCACGGGACGATCCTGGCAGAGAATGGAGCACAGCCCAAAAACAGTAATGGAGCGCCTAGGCCACAAAGACATTACGACTACTATTGAGCGGTACATATTTAACACGGACAAAATGCAGAGTGATGCTGTAAGGATATTTATGGAGGCTACAAATCATTTGCCTACCACATAAAATAAGGGTAGGCAAATGGTAGACAAATAGCAATTATCGTAGACTATAACATCTCGCAATCCGCTTAATTACGGGAAAGTAAAACCACTGTCTCAACGTGCGGCGTCCCAGGAAACATATCAACACACCCACCCTTCACCACCCGGTACCCGCCTTCCTGCAACACCGCTAAGTCTCTTACCAAACTTGTAGGCTTACAAGAAATATACACCATTTTCTCCACCCCAAATCCAATGATCTTTTTCCAAAGCCCTGGGATGTATCCCATCCCTGGGTGGATCGAGCACAATCAGATCCGGCTGCTCCTCCACCAGATCAATGGCCTTCAGTACATCTCCTGCTATAAATTCGCAGTTCTCCAGCCCATTCATTGCAGCATTCTCCCTGGCTGCTTCCACCGCCTCCCTCCACGATCTCAATACCCACCACTTTTCTGGCAACAGGGCCAGCATCTGTGCTATGGTTCCGGTTCCGCTGTACAAGTCAAAGATCACTTTATCCTTTGTCTCTCCCACATAGGAGCGGGCCAGCTCGTAGAGCACCTCTGCCCCCAAGGAATTTGTCTGAAAAAGGAGAATGGCGAAATCTTAAACTTCAGTCCCAACAGCTCCTCGTAAAAAAGTCCTGTCCGTAGAGGATGTCTGTGCAGTCATTTTGTACTATGTCTGCCAGACTGTCATTATAGGTATGCAGTATCCCTGTAATCTTCCCGGTCAGGGCAAGTCCAAGAAGACCGTCTGCCAGTTTTTAAATGAGTGCTCCTGCTGCGTGCTGGTCACAATATCCACCAGAATTTCGCCGGTTTTAGCGCCTTTTCGAACCAACAGATGGCGCAGGTACCCCTCGTGGCTCAGCTTGCGGTAGTAGGTAAGTCCCTCCTCCTTACAGTATTCCAGCACACAGGTCAGGATTTTTCCAAAATCATCGTCCACAATACGGCAGCCCGGTACATTTACGATATCATAAAAGCTTCCTCTTATGCATCCCCAGTGCAAGAGGACCGTCCTTAACCTCATCCCCAAAGGAAAACTCCATCTTATTGCGGTAGGCCTCCGGCCTTGGGCTTCCTTTAATTTCCTCGAACTCGAAGTCTGTACACACGCTATTAAGCAGCTCTTTAACCTGGTTCTCTTTCATGCGCAGCTGGTCTTCATACGATAAATTCTGGTAGGTACAACCCCGCATTCCCCGAAATGGATACAGGCCGGCTCCACCTCTCCAGGTGCCTTTTCAAGTACTTCCAGAAGACGTCCCTCACCTTTTCCCTTCCGGATCTTGTTGATGGAAAACGCACTTTCTGACCAGCAATGCCATTTTTTACAATGACCTGTTTTTCTTCTCCCTCTACCTTCACAATCCCTTTGTTTGGAAAAATTACTTTCTGAATCTGCCCTTCCAGAATTTGTCCTTTTTTCATATTCCTCTCCTCTGCCTTTGTAATTTTCTATAAGAGTGAAAGAAGGCAGGTGTCTGCTGACATCTGCCCTTTTAAAGCCTCAGTATTTGTTTCAATCTACGCTCATCCATTTCACAGAGTATGACTTTTTATCTAGTACATTTTCCGCTAAATAAATACCCCCTATACTTGTCTGAATATCCGAGACCACTGCCCTTCCTCTTGTTTTGGGGAATTCCTCTGTACCCATGACGGTGGGAGGATCTCCGCTTATCTTATTGAAAGGCTGCCCATGGCAGGCTTTCCGCATCACTGCTTTACATCTCTCCTACACAAAACTTTGTTAGCTGCAGACCTGATTCCTTACTCTGCATCTCCACTTTCATCTGCATCCTCGTCCGCATCGTCAAAGTAATCGTCGAAATCGTCATCGAAATCATCTTCGAAGTCTTCCAGATAATCCGGTGTAAAATAACGATATACCCCATATGCTATGGCTGCCACTGCTGCTACTGCACCTATGATTGCTAACACCCAGAGTACCGTATTTTTCTGTTTCTCTTCGTCCTTTTTTTTTTGTAAAGTAGCTAAGAGATCTTCAAACTTATTCATATTCTACACGTCCTTTCTGTAATACCATCTTAATATTTAATACTTTTAATAGTATATCACTATTCGGTCAAGATTACTATAGAAATAATTTTAAATTTTTTAAGTTTCGCAAAGGCGGCAAACATCTTCTTCACACCCGCCTTTTCAAAGTTCACGGTGACCTCATAGTCCTTTCCGCCCTCTACTATCTTTTTCCACAATGCCCACTCCGAACTTGATGTGTTTGACGGTATCGCCCACTTCATAGTCCAGGAGTCGGATTTTGTGACCTTAAAGTCCTTGGGTTCAAAGGCTTTTTGCTTTAAAGGCATTTTTGCCTGTATGTACGCGGTCTGCTTGGGTAGCTCCTTGACCTTGGGCTCCAGAGGAATCCCTATACTCACCAGGTCCCTGGGGATCTCCTGTATGAACCGTGAAACCCGATTGTACTGTGTCTCCCCGCGGATCATGCGCTGCCTTGCACTGGTCAGTGTCAGGTGCTGCATGGCTCTTGTGATCCCCACATAGCAGAGCCTGCGCTCCTCCTCTATATCAGTAGGATCATCCGACATGATGGTCATATAGCTGGGAAAAACTCCGTCCTCCAAACCTGCCAGATACACATTGGGAAATTCCAGCCCCTTCGCTCCGTGCAGGGTCATCAGCACCACATGGTTGCTCTCCTCCTCCAGGCTGTCGATATCAGCGACCAGAGCAACCTCCTCCAAAAATCCGCCAAGCGTTGGCTCCTGTTCTTCCTCCTCATAGCTAACCACCTTGGTAATCAGCTCGTCAATATTCTCGATACGCGCCGTGGCCTCATCCGTGTCCTCCGCCTCCAGCTCTTTGACATAACCTGTCTGCTCTATAATCTCGGAAAGCAGTTCATGAACGGATAAAAATTCAGCCTGGCTGCGCAGAGTCTGGATAAAGGTTACAAACGGCTTTATCTTTGCAGCGCTTCGCCCCAGAGCCGGGATATCATCCGCCCTCTTTAATGCCTCGTAAAAAACTGATTCCATTGACCACCGCATAGTCCTGCACCCTAGTGAGCGTAGTTGCCCCGATCCCTCGCTTAGGCACATTGATAATCCTGCGCACTGCCAAATCATCTCTGGCATTGTCTACTGTTTTTAAATAGGACAGCAGATCCTTGATTTCTTTTCTAGCATAGAAGTTGATGCCGCCAATAATTTTGTAAGGAATATTGGACATCAGGAATTTTTCTTCAAAGAGACGCGACTGGGCGTTCGTTCTGTAGAGAATCGCGCAGTCATTGTAAGTGTACTCTCCGCTTCGCACCTTTTTGGAGATATCTCCTACTATGTACTCCGCTTCCTCGTAGGCAGTCAGAAACTGCTGGAATTCAATGGGATCACCCTCTCCGTTGGCTGTCCAGAGTGTCTTTGCCTTTTCGCCCCACATTATTCTTAATCACAACATTTGCCGCGTTCAGGATGCTCTGGGTGGAACGGTAGTTCTGCTCCAGCTTGATGGTCCTGGCATCTGGAAATACCTGCTCGAAATTTAGGATATTTCCGATATTGGCGCCTCTGAACTTGTAAATGGACTGGTCATCATCCCCCACTACACAGAGATTTTTATACTTGGATGCCAGAAGACTGATCAGCTTAAACTGAACCGTATTGGTATCCTGATACTCGTCCACCATGATGTATTTGAACCGCTCCTGGTAGTACTCCAGCACATCCGGACAATTCTGAAACAGCTCTACGGCCTTCACGATCAGATCATCAAAGTCCAGAGCATTGCTGCTCTTTAGCTGCTGCTGATACTCCCGGTAAGCGTCCGCAATCTTCTTCTTTCCAAAATCCCCCATGGTATTCAGAGTATACTCCTCGGGGCTGATCAGTTCATCCTTGGCCGATGAAATTGCCCCCAGGATAGCCTTTTCCTTGTAAACCTTTGTGTCGATCTGGAGACGCTTGCACACATCCTTCATCACTGATTTCTGATCATCGCTGTCATAAATCGTGAAGTTGTTGTCAAATCCAATCCGGTCAATGTAGCGCCTCAGGATGCGCACACAGGTGGAGTGAAAGGTGGATACCCAGATACTCTCTGCCCCGAATCCAACTAAACTGTCCACCCTCTCCCGCATCTCCCCTGCCGCTTTATTGGTAAATGTAATAGCCAGGATATTCCAGGGGTCCACACCCAGCTCATCAATCAGATACGCAATTCTGTGCGTCAATACTCTCGTTTTTCCGGAGCCGGCCCCGGCCAAAATTAAAAGAGGCCCTTCCGTACAGAATACGGCCTCCTGCTGTTTTTCATTTAAGGTATCATAAATACTCATCTGTTTCCCACCTAATCTTTCTGTCTGCTGACTTGGGCATACATGTGTTCCCATTTTCCGGCTGTGGACATTATACTATATCTCGAAAAGGATATCTACCCTGAATTGATTTTTCTCTGTACACTAGTTTGAGATTGTATTCTCCTATTTCTGCATGAAAACACTTGCCATCTAGTTTTAAAAAACTATATAATGTAATAAGAGGTGAACAAGATGACGATTGATAAAGACAACATGATAGAAAGTATATTGAACAGTCTATCACGTATTGATTATATTAAGCCGGAGGAGGTGCCCAATATTGATTTGTATATGGACCAGGTGACGACATTCATGGATGCCCAGTTATGTCATTCCAAAAGATATTCGGATGACAAGATTCTGACAAAGACAATGATCAATAATTATGCCAAGAATGATCTGCTTCCGCCGCCTGTGAAGAAAAAGTATTCCAAGGAGCACCTGCTGGTGATGATTTTTATCTATTATTTTAAAGGGATTCTCTCGATTACTGACATCCAGGCGCTCTTAAACCCAATTACCCAAACGTATTTCCAAGCCAAGTCCGGCTTTGATATGGAGGCACTCTACAATGAAGTTTTCAGTCTAGAGAAACCCAGGTGGACAAGTTAAAGGAGGATATACTGGAGAAGTATAACACTTCCCGGTCTACGTTTCAGGAACTCCCCAGGCTGAGCAGGAGTTTTTGCAGACCTTTTCCTTTATCTGTATGCTGAGTTTTGATGTATATATTAAGAAACAGCTAATTGAAAACTCGTTGACCAGCTCCCCAATAATTTGGGCACAAAGCCAAAAAGATACGAAAGCCTCCGAATAATTGTCTGCCAAATCTTAAAATATAGGGACTGTGGGAGAAAGGATTCTATATATCATCAATCCTTTGTCTCACAGTTCCTGTTTTTATCCCTCTTATCTTACGTCATCTGTTCCCCATATACTGTATATCCGTTTTTTTCCATGTTTTTTGGTCTTATACAGAGCTTTGTCCGCCTTCTTATACAGGCTCTCAAAATCATTCCCATCTCTTGGAGCCAGCGAGATACCGATGCTGGCTGTAATATGCCAGCTATCTCCATCACATCCATACTGCCGGTCCAGCGCAACAGACAATTCTTCCGCCTTCTGTTTTATCTGACCATCCTCTAAAATGGGTACAAAGGCTGCAAATTCATCTCCCCTATGCGCCCCAACAGATCCTCCTTTCGGAAATGCTTCAGGATTGTACTTACAAATTCCATTATCACCTGATCACCAAACGCATGCCCTCTCTGATCATTCACCTGCTTAAAATTGTCAATGTCAAAGATAAAAAAGCGTAGGCTTGTTCCGGTTCTTTTCTCAGAATACGCTCTATGCCATGCTGTGTCGCAGTCTTTGTAAGGATGCCTGTCATCTCGTCCGTCTGAGCCAGAAACAGCATGCGTTTCTCCTGCCTTTTCTCCGCATCAATATTCTGCCGGTAAACCAGCATATGGATCGATCCATCACCCTCAAATGGAACGATTCGTGCAATGATGCGCATCCAGTAATAGTCTCCACCATTCGCGATCATAAAATCATAGCGCAGGGTCTCTTTTCCCTCTCTGTATGCTTTCAAAACATTCTCCGGGGTAAAGGTCTCAATGTACCCTGGCGAAATTCCTCTTTGATCTGTTTCTCGGCAACGATATGCAGTGATTTATCATAGGGCGTATCCGGCGGCGCCCCCAGGCTTTCAAAATATTGGGCTGTGACTCTGTCCGCAGGACAGTTGTGCGTGATATCCAGCTCATAGATATTCTCAAACAGTTGTTCCGTGGCCTTCTCAAACATACTTCTGCGATCCTGTTCGATTGACTGAGTCAGCGAGACAATCTGTCGGTTGAAATTTCGTATCACATTTGTTATCACAATTAAAATCACCACAATGATCGCAGCAATCACACCTGTTGTGACAACCATCTGCAGATGAAGTTCTCTCACAAAGGAGTCCGAATCGCGCTCCACCACCAGATGCCAGTCCAGCTCTGGCAGGTACCTGGTCATAATGTAATTATTTTTCCCCCGCCTTCCAAATCATTGGTCCAAAATCCATGCGCTCTCTCTGCTTCCCGCCAGCCAAGTATTTCACCCATCACCTTATCGCTATATTGGTCCAGAGCCATCAGGTGCACAGCCTCATGGCCTGTGTAGCTGCCGGAAATCTGTATGGTTCCCTGTTCATCAATAAAATAAGCCTGCACTCCATACTCATCCAGATACCCCTTAAGCAGCTGCTGCAGTGTGCCAATCCTAAGTCCCACTCCCACAACTCCCATTATCCGGTCCTCTTTGTCTTTAATCTTACAGTTGACAAACACGGTTATCTGATTCTCTGCGCCCACCACTTCATCATTGTCCACATTCATGGCATATTCCACATCACTTTTTAAAAGATCGTAATACCATGTGTTTTCCTCGTTGTCCGACGTAAGTACACGGTCCAGCCCATTATAATTATAATATCTTTTTGTTGCGTCAGAGACGAGAAAACGGAATCGTAGTCATACTTTTTTTTTGATAGCTTCTCAGATATTCTTTTATTGTCTTAATATAGTCCTCATCCTCTTCACGCGCTTCCTCCTGTGAAAGCAGGTCCTTTAGCAGACTATCGTTGGCTATTGTAAGGGATACATTTACCGGCTTAGTAAATGTGGAGGACATCTGATAGTAAATGCCCTCAGAAGTCAAAGTTGACACCTGCTCAATATTTTTAAGAGAAGAACTGTAATTTGCCCGATAGCTCAGTGCAGCAGTCAGTGCAAAACCCACAACAATGATCAAACATATAAGCACATTCGTTCGAAGTAAGATGTTTTTCTTCATAAAATTCTCCCAAGGATATTCTTTCTGTATAATAAAATATGCCCCTCTGTAACGTCAGTTCCTAGTATGGACTGTCTGTTACAAGAGGAGCATATACTGCTTTATAATATCCCTTATTCTTCTTTTGCTTCCATCCTGGTAAACACCATTTCATAGCCGTCATTTCCATAAGTCAGGGAGCGGTTTACACGGCTGATTGTCGCAGTGGATGCTCCGGTTTTTTCCGCTATCTCCAGGTAGGTCTTTTTCTCCCTCAACATCTTAGCTACCTCAAACCTTTGGGAAAGAGAGAGCAATTCATTTACTGTACATACATCCTCAAAGAAAAGATAACATTCCTCTTTATTTTCCAAATTCAGAATCGCCTCAAAAAGATGATCCACCGACTCTGTTCTTATCTTCTTACTCATAAGCTACCCCTTCATACAAGCATATTTAATACCTCTCTATTTTAGCACAGTAAAGTTTTACTGTAAAGAGATAATTACAGGCGCCTGTACCGGTTGGTATACTTCTTATACTCTTCCACAGACCGGTTTACAACCAGTTCCTCCGGAAAATTCATACATTCCAGGAGGGGTTTTAAGAAACAATGGTTTCCCACATCCTCCTGAGTGTGGGCATCGCTTGCCAAAATCACCGGAACCTGATATTTCATACAATATTGCAGCATCACCACATCATTGGGCAGGGGATCTTCTCTGGCGCCTTCCGGGTGCAGAGAGTTGTTGTTGAGCTCCAGAAGCACGTGATGTTCCTTTGCTGCAAGCACCAGTTTTTCATAGTCCACTGGAAATCTGCTGTCATCCGGATGCCCGATAATATTCACATAAGGATTCTGCATTGCCCCAATATAGGCCGCTGTGTTCTGCTCCCTGGTTCCTCTGGCTATGCAGGGGGTATGCAAACTGGCAATCACCACATCCATCTTCTTCAACAGATACTCATCCATATCCAGTTTTCCATCATAATCTATAATATTCGCCTCTACCCCTGAACAGCACTTCCACCCCTGACATCTCTCTTTCCAGAATGCGCAGGTTCATAAAATGGTATTCATGGCAGGTACCGGGCATAGCCATAGCGTGATCCGTAATTGCCAAAAAGCTCCAGTCCTTTCTCCGCAGCCGCTGCTGCCATCTCATGCATGGTACTGTAGGCATGTCCGCTGGCTATGGTATGGGTGTGCGAATCCAATACGTCTCTCATCTGTGTATCCTTCCTTTCGCCTGTTGTCTCCTATTATACGTTCTTTTGCAAAAAAATGTAAAGCGGGCACAAAATAAAGAGTACATCCCACACGGAGACTTGTTATTTCATAAGATCCATTTACCCAAAAATGAAAACAGCCTGGGCGCTTCGCCAGGCCAGATTCCATCTATGTCTATTTATTTTCTTCTTTCACATAGCCAATAAAATGATTCCTATAAAGAATCTGAAAATATTTGGTCAGGCGCTCGATCAGAGGTTCCGCCGCATCCCCGAACTTTTTCTTTCACAAGCTTTGAAATCTCGTAGATAGACTTCTTTCCGTCCATCTGCTGCCAGATGAAGCTTCCGTACTCATCCAGGCTGATATGGCTGAATCTGGGCCGCTTGAAAAGCTTCTGTGCCAGCCAGTTATAGAATCCTTTGTTTTCCATCTCAATCACTACGATGCCCTTTTTATCCAGCTTCCAGGAAAACTCCGGTGCACAAACTGGTACGTAGTCCAAATAGTTTTCTTTTTCTTATTCTTCATAGTTTATTTTTCTTTTCTCCAGAGTGTAACTTTTAACAGTGTAAGAGCTAAAAGGACAAAGAAGACCAGTCCGCCGATATTTCCAAGCACACCGTTTCCAATGCCGCCCAGGAAATCGCCCAGAGTGCCTGCTCCCAGTGGAATAAGCGCAAACACGGCCAAAAGGATACCTACAAGGCCTTCACCCGCAATCAAGCCGGAGCAGTAGAGAACACCGTTTTCAACCATTCTCTTCTTCTTTTTTCTCTTCCATGTTCTTTCTCTTCTCAAGGAACCAGCGGATCACACCACCAGCCATCATCGGTGTACTCAGATGGATAGGCAGATAGAGACCTACTGCGAAGGGCAGTACCGGAATTCCCAGAACCTCTACAATGATACCAATGAAAGCACCTGCGAATACCAGATTCCAGGGCAGGTTTCCACCCATAACGCCCTCTACGATCATCTTCATCAGAGTAGCCTGCGGTGCGGGAAGCTCCGCGGAGCCATAACCCCATGCCGCGTTCAACAGGTACAGAATGGCACCGATGGCGATTGCAGAAGCGATGACACCGATGATCTCACCGATCTGCTGTTTCATTGGTGTAGCACCCACGATATAACCAGTCTTCAAATCCTGAGAGGTATCACCAGCTATGGCTGCAATGATACAGATAACAGAACCGATAGCGATGGCTGCTGTCATTCCGCCCTGTCCCACCTGACCGGTTGCCTTTAATGCAAAGGTTGAAATCAAAAGGGTTGCAATTGCCATACCGGATACAGGGTTGTTGCTGCTTCCGATCAGGCCAACCATTCTGGAGGAAACCGTTGCAAAGAAGAAACCAAAGATAACGATCAGTACTGCACTGAACAGGTTTACCGGTACAACCGGTACCAGCCATATAATAATAGCCAGTGCCAGAACACTGATCAGGATCACATTCATAGGAAGATCCTTGTCTGTTCTGAGTCCTGTGCTGGCTCCGCCTTTTCCGTATCCCTTCATGGCATCACGGAAAGTTTTGATAATCAGAGGCAGAGACTTAATCAGACTGATCACACCACCGGCTGCCACTGCTCCGGCACCGATGTATTTGATAAAGTTTGTCCAGATAGCGAAGGAGCCTCCGTCCGCATACAATTCTCCTACCGTAACCGTAGCGGGAAAGAGTACGATATCTTTACCAAACAGTAAAATCAAAGGCATAAGTACAAACCAGCCCATGATACCACCTGCAAACAGGTAAGAGGAAATCTTTGTTCCACAGATATAACCTACACCCAGCAGAGCCGGAAGCACGTCCATACCAACGCCGGAGCCTGCATATGCAGGAATCTCCCAGTGTACTTCACTTGGGAACAGTTTGATTGCATCTGCAATAAACTTGTAGCCGGCTGCAAGGCCCAAGCCTTTAAATACGATACCGGCCTTTGCACCGCCCTCTTCTCCTGCCAGAAGCACTTCAGCACATGCCATTCCCTCCGGATACGGAAGCACACCGTGCTCCTGTACGATGAGAGCTTTACGGAGAGGTACCATAAAGAGTACACCAAGGCATCCGCCGATGGCTGCGATGATCGCGATCTCCACCAGTGGAAGGTGCCTCTGTTCCCCACTCAGTTGCCCAGAGGAACAGTGCAGGCATAGTAAAGATAGCGCCTGCTGCAACGGACTCACCGGCTGAACCGATGGTCTGTACCATGTTGTTTTCCAACACGGAATCCTTTTTCAGGATAACGCGTATAACGCCCATGGAAATTACGGCTGCGGGAATGGATGCAGATACCGTCATACCTACACGAAGTCCCAAATACGCGTTTGCTCCGCCAAAGAGAACTGCCAACAGAACACCTAAGATAATCGAGGTGCCTGTAAACTCTGGCATATTCTTCTCTGCCGGAACGAAGGGTTTGAAGTTTTTGTTTTCACTCATTTCTTCTTTCTCCTTACATAATATTTGTCCGTCTTATTATAACATAATGCGCCTATATATGGCAATTGAATTGTGCATTATGTCATCAGAAAATTTTAACATTTTCTTAACTCCCTTTAAGATCCCCATATACACGGGAGTTTGAAACATCATTTACAGAATCGATTTTTCTAAAAAACAGAATGAACAGATTTATTTTGCACAACAAACAACAAAAAACACACCGTCCTGTACATAGGAAAAGGCCGCCTCCTCCCGTTTTTCAACAGGGAAGCGACGGCCTTGTCTTATGATTGCTGATTCAATTTCTCATTAGCCTTATTCGTTAGGGTATGCTTCCTTTACACGGTCTAACTCTTCCTGGGTCAGGCGCAGAATGGTTCCATGACGTTTTTCAGTTTGTCGAAGGAATACTCACCGCTCTTTAAAATCTTCCAGGAATTGTTGGCATTGTCAGCATCTTCGATATTGGTGGTTACGATAGGAAGATATCCTGCGCCTACGCTGTACTGGTCTGCGAACAGTCCGTATTCCGGTACGTTCGGGTTTGCCCAGTCTTTCTTATTGAGCTGGAAAAATTCCGGTCCCTCAAGAGTGCTGTTGTCCAGCTTGTTGATTCTAAGTCCGCTCAGGTCAAGGTTCAGCTCGTCAAGGTCATATACCTTTTCCCAGCCTGCCGTATCCATAAGATCATCATTCTTCATGATACGGATTCCGCCGTTTTTCTCTGCGTTGTCACCGTCCTTGGACGCGCTGTAATACATATCACCAATCTTAATGATCGTGGTGTCAATGATTTCTCTTCCCTTGTCGCCCTCCAGATTGTCCATCTGGTTATCAATCAGAAGCCTGGTGTCAGAGAAGTTCACGAAATCTCTGGTCGCCACATAGTAAATAGCGTTTGGTTTTGCTTTGTATTTTGTCTCCGGGTTCATGATACTGGATGCAAAGAAAATGATGTACTCCCCAGTCTTGTCGTTGTAAATCATCTCCGGCGCCCATGCCATTCCCGCATTCTCAGGTGCTACCTTGATGTGTTTTGGTGTTCCCCAGTTTACAAGGTCGGCAGACTCCCACAGCACTAAGTAGTGGCTTCCGGTGGTGCTTTGGGTCATAGTAGCCCTGCTCGTTTTTCTTCCATCCGCCTCTGTGATAGATACTCAGGTCAGTTGCAATCAGGAAGAATCTGTCTCCTTCCGGTGAACGGTAGAGATATGGGTCTCTCACGCCCAACCTCCTACGGTACTGTTGAGTACCGGCTTTGCATTGTTCATATCGGTAAAGTTCAGTCTGTCTTCACTTAGTGCGAAGTAAATCTGCTCCTGGTCAGCTCCGCGTTCACCAATGAAGTGTCCAAACAGATATCCGGCATAATCATCTTCCGTGATTTCCTTCGGAGCTGCTTTCACGGTTACACGGATATTTTTTCTATGCTGATTTCGCCCCTGGTAATGGTTGCTGTTAGGGTAACTCTCTGATCTTTTCGCCTCTGGTTACCACACCGGCTGCCATGCCGTCTGCTTCTTGATCGGTAACCACTGCAGGGTTGCTGCTCTTCCAGGTAATGGTTGCCCCATCCAGCTCTTCAAGCAATGTGATGTTTCCGCGTACATTGTTTGAGTTTGGAATGGTAAGTTTATGCAATCTTCTGTACTTTTTTTCTGCCAGATGCTCCTCGCTGTTGGGGGAACGCTGCCTTCACACGGTCTAACTCTTCCTGGGTCAGACTGAGAATGGTTCCGTGACGTTTCTTCAACAGGTCGAAAGAGTAGTCGTCAGACTTCAGAATCTTCCAGGAGTTGTTGGCATTCTCAACATCTTCAATATTGGTGGTTACGATTGAAGATATCCTGCGCCTACGCTGTACTGGTCTGCGAACAGTCCGTATTCCGGTACGTTCCACGGGTCTGCCCAGTCTTTTTGGTTAAACAGGAAGAATTCCGGTCCTTCCAGAGTGCTGTTATTCAGCTTGTTGATTCTAAGTCCGCTCAGGTCAAGGTTCAGCTCGTCAAGGTCATATACCTTTTCCCAGCCTGCCGTATCCATAAGGTCATCGTTCTTCATCACGCGGATTCCGCCGTTAGCTTCCGCATTGTCGCCATCTTTGGATGCGCTGTAATACATATCACCAATCTTAATGATGGTGGTGTCGATGATCTCTCTTCCTTGTCACCTTCCTGATTGTCCATCTGGTTATCAATCAAGCCTGGTGTCAGAGAAGTTCACGAAATCTCTGGTTGCCACATAGTAAATAGCGTTTGGTTTTTGCTTTGTATTTTGTCTCCGGATTCATGATACTGGATGCAAAGAAAATGATGTACTCCCCAGTCTTGTCGTTGTAAATCATTTCCGGAGCCCATGCCATTCCTGCGTTCTCAGGCGCTACCTTGATGTGTTTTTGGTTCCCCAGTTTACAAGGTCGGTAGACTCCACAGCACTAAGTAGTGGCTTCCCGTGGTTTGGGTCATAGTAGCCCTGCTCATTCTTCTTCCATCCGCCTCTGTGATAGATACTCCAGGTCGGTTGCAATGAGGAAGAATCTGTCGCCTTCCGGTGAACGGTAAATGTACGGGTCTCTCACACCCAACTCGCCTACAGTACTGGTGAGTACCGGCTTTTTGCGTTGTTCATATCGGTAAAATTCAGTCCGTCTTCACTTAATGCAAAGTAAATCTGTTCCTGGTCAGCTCCGCCTTCACCAATGAAGTGTCCGAACAGATATCCGGCATAAGCTTCCGGGTAAGCGCCTTCGGAGCTGCTTTTACTGTAATTTGAATGGTCTTGGTTGCTGTCTCTGTTCCCTTTTTTCACGGTTGCGGTCAGCGTAATCTTCTGGTCTGCTGTTCCTCTGGTTACCACACCGGCTGCCTTGCCGTTTGCGTCCTTTGTCAGTTACAACTGCCAGTTGTTGCTCTTCCATGTAATCGCTGCACCATTTACTTCTGTTGGAAGAGTAATATTTCCGCGAATATCATTGGCATTCGAATTACAATTGCATTTAAGGTCGCCTGCATACTCCGATGATGGTCCTTCAGGTACTACAGGCTCTTCAGGTACTATAGGCTGATCACCGCCTGATGCCTTAGGCGGACAGTCACTCTGTACACAATCTTGGTTTCTTCTACCAATCTTATTGGTTGTGCCATTGCTTAGCCTTACCAGCTTTTAAACCCTTAATGGTCACTGCCGCCTTTTGGCCTTTTTTACCTGTTTGACAATCCTGACAACTTTGCATTACTGGTGGCAAACGCTTTCGTCTTTTAGTTACTGCGTTAGCTAATTTTTTGCTGTTTTTCCCTCCGTTACGTAAAATGTTCTTGTTTAGCTTAATCAGTTTTGCATATAAGCCTGGTCTTTTTCCACCGCCCAAGTGGTGATGCTTTGCTTTACCTGTTTTCACCCCAGCCAGAGACATTTTGCCTTGCTGACCTTTTTTAAGATTTTCACGACTTTTTGTTGCTGGTCTTCCAGGTAACCTTTGTTTTTCGTTGCACGTTTCAGTTTAATGGTTGTTTTTTTCCTTCAACTACAGAAACACTTTTCCTGCTCATAGCGGCGTCAATGTTGTTGCACCATCGGCACAGCCGTAAGAGCAAGTACCACTGCTAATGTAATTGCCAGACACCTTTTCAATACCTTCATTCTCCTT
>VOFB01001385.1_pt1 | contig 93526 bp, 100 predicted proteins | sample 5384141 | NCBI WGS metagenome assembly VOFB01 (sample SAMN12384721, study PRJNA508395) | human gut metagenome | isolation source: healthy gut A | host: Homo sapiens | reverse complement strand
TACGTACTTTCTTACGACTTCTTCGCCTTGTGTGCACTGGCGTTGATGTTTGCACTGAATCCAGATGAATCCAACGTATGGCTGCATTAATCGTACGCGATGAGCGCGGCAGATGCACGTACAATCGCAAGTAGTCGCAAAAGCGCGGGATGCAGGAATCCGGAGTATCGAATTCACTCATCCCGCAATCGCAAGCAAGTACTTATTAAGTACCTAAGGCAATCGTAAGAAGGTGGCAATGCGCATTCACATCACATATACCGGCGGCACTATCGGCATGATTGACTCGCCGAACGGCCTGATTCCGGGCGCCGACACTCGCGGATGGCTGTTCCGTCTGCTGGAGGACGCGCACATGGACGCGAGCCTGTTCACGTTCACCGAGCTTGATCCCCTTATTGACTCGTCGAATGCGACTCCCCGACAATTGGCAGACGATGGTCGACGATTTGCGTGCGCACCGCGATGATGCCGACGCGTTCGTGGTGTTGCATGGCACCGATACGATGAGCTATTCGAGCGCCGCGCTTTCGTATGCGTTGGCTGATTTTGGCAAGCCGGTGATTTTCACGGGTTCACAGCATCCGCTTGGCAAGATCGAGTCGGACGCCACTGCGAATGTCACGGGCGCGCTGAATGCCGCGATGAGCGGACGATTCCACGGTGTGGGGACTGTTTTTTGGACATCACCTGTTTGCGGGCAATCGTGTGAGCAAGTCGTCGAGCTGGGCATTTGAAGGTTTTTTCGGCGCCTTCCGTCGGCCCGCTGGCACGCACTGGCACGCCATGGCATTGGTATGCGGGCGATTCCGCTGCGGTTGGCTGCGGTTGGACGTCGCCTCAGCCTTACTCTCGCCATGATGTTGCGGTGATCGATATGGCACCGGCATTTCCGCGGCACGGTTGGAAGCGATGCTTACGCCGCGGCCGGAAGCGGTTTTGTTGCGTGCGTACGGCGTCGGCAATGTGCCAAGCGACGAGCCTGGACGACTGGCGTGATTGCCGACGTGCTGCATGATGGCGTTCCCGTTGTGATTGCATCGCAGTGTCAACAGGCGGAAGTACTGCTCGGCCATTACGAGACGGGTGATGCGATCGCACGCGCCGGCGCAATTGGATCTGGCGATATGACGCTGGAAGCCACGTATGCGAAAATCATGTTCCTGCTGTCTCAAGGCGTGATCGGAGCCGACTTCGGCAAGTGGATGCACGCATCGATCGCTGGAGAAATCTCCCCGAGCTCGCTGTAAACAATCCCAAAACTTCCGAATCTGCCTTATATATGCCTTATGTATGGCAGATTCCGAAGTTCGTCCGGAGCTATCTGCGTTATGTATGGCAGAGCTGTTTTGAGAAACCGGACTTAGAGGGTGTATCCTCACCCCCTAAGTCCGGTTTTCTCATATGGACCTGCCATATATAAGCGAAATACTTGCTGACAGACCTCCAAATCTGCCATATATAGGCGAGATACGGGGTTTCGAGGCGCAATCAGGCTGATTCGCCACGGTCGAAAAGCGCGGTGAGCGCCCACAGAATGCTGACAACATCAATCGCTTCCTGCATGAAAGCGCCGACAACCACGGGAATCAGATTGAACGCGGCCGCGATCATGCCGATAATCGCAAGGCCGAGGCCGATCAGCACCGCCTGCAACATCACCTTTTTCGTGCGGCGCGCGATGGCGATGGCCCGCGGAACGGACGCGATGTCGTCATTCATGATGACCACTTGCGCAGATTCGGAAGCCGCGGTGGACGTGCCGTCGGTCATGGCCATGCCGATATCGGCAACCGCAAGTACGGGTGCGTCGTTGACGCCGTCACCGACCATCATGGTGATTTGACGATTCTTGGATTCGCCGGTTGCGCGTTGCTTGATGCGATTCCACAACGACAGCTTCTGGTGCTTGGCTTCGGTGGCGCTCTTGACGGCGGCAACCTTGTCTTCAGGGAACAGTTCGGACTGCACGTCGTCGATACCGACTTCGTTTGCGATGATGCGGGCGGACGCAGCCTTGTCGCCGGTAAGCATGGACAGTTCCTTGATACCCAACTCGTGCAGGCGAGCCAAAGAACGCTTCGCATTCTCGCGAGGCACGTCACGAAGTACGATGCGGGCGGCAAGACGACCGTCAATCGCCACGTATGCAGCCATTTCGTCAGGAGCGAGCGGGGCAAACAGCGAGTTTGCGGTTTCAGGCTTGCGAGCGGCGGATTGGGTTGCGACGGACGCGGAAGTAGAGGGCGCGGCTGCAGGCTGTGCATCGTCAGGCACCCGTTCCTCGCTCCCATAGTGTCCGATTCTCCAGAATCGGACAAGTAAACACGCGTTTTAGCCCTCTGGATGTCCGTTTCTGGTGAATCGGACATCCGCAGCGCATTCTGAGCCTCCCGTTTGTCCGATTCGGCAGAATCGGACACGTGATACGTCGCATCCGGCATATGCAGCACCGGCGTGAATCCGGATTCGTCAGCCGTCACGTATGCGAACCGCCCCACACGCACCCGATGCCCATTCACTTCGCCGGAAACACCTTTGCCTGAATCCTCCACAATGTTCTTCACCACCGGATAGTCGCGCCCATGCCCAGACAGATCACGCTCAGCGCACAACCGCTGCCCCGACGTATACCGCGCGTACAAGTCGTTCATGGCCTTGCGCCCGGCCGCCGCAATGCCTTTCGACAGAATGTGCACCGAATAGCCTTCCACCACGCTGGCCATCATGAGAATATGGTCCTCATTGAACGGCGAACTCGTTTCGAACGGCTTCTCCACGCGCACGACCTGTGGTTTGCTTGACGGTAAGCGTGCCGGTTTTATCGAAGAAAATATGCGATACGCGACCTAGATTTTCCAACACGTCCTGTGCTTTAATCAGGATTCCCGCTTTGGCAAGACGCCCTGTTCCAGCCACATACGCAACCGGTGCGGCAATCAGAAGCGGGCAAGGCGTGGCGAGAACCAGCACCTGCGCAAATCGCAGCGGCAATCCGGAAACCGCCCATGCAATCCCAGCAATCGCAAAGCGAAAGCACGGTAAACGGCACTGCAAGCATATCCGCGGTCTTCACGACAGCGGGGCGCGACTCTTGCGCCGACGAAACCAGCTCAGGATCTTCTGGTATTGCGAATCGTGCGCAAGTTGCGTGGCGCGCATGGTCAATGTTGTGGAGCCATTGACTGCGCCAGACATCACGCGAGCGCCCGCATACACTTCACGCGGCACAGGCTCGCCGTTGATGTTGCTCAGGTCCAGCGTGGCCACACCCGACAGCAGCTCACCGTCGACCGGCACCGTTTCGCCGGGCAACACCAAGGATCACGTCGCCGAGCTGTACCTGATCAACGGGGACCGTTTCGAAACGCTCTCCAGCCGCATCATACGTCTGCGCGGCACCTTTTGTGTCCGTTTCTGGAGATTCAGACGCAAAAGCACGCTTTTCACCGTCTTGGTTGTCCGTTTCTCCAGAATCGGACACTCTGACAGTACGAAATCCGTCGGCGGTCACGTCGGCCGTATGCTCGCTGCCCGACGCGTGCACATGCCCCCGCATGCCGGGCAGCACGACCACGTGCGCGGTTCGCGGTGCCGCGTCGATCAGCGCGGTCAGGTTGCTTTCGGCCTTTGACTGCGCGAATTCCTCGATCGCCTCGCCGGACGGATCATCAGCACCACGGCCCATGCGGCCCAATATTCCTGCACTGCGACCGTCGACGCAATCGCGACGACCGCCAGCAGAATCGACGCCAACATGCCCGTGCCGCAGATCGTCGATCATGCCGCGTACCGTCACCACAATCGTGTACGCAACCAACGCGATCACAATCCACTGCCCAACGCCCGGATTGAACGCACTCAACCCGCCAACGCCGACTTGCGAAATCCACGAATCCCACGCAGCCTCGCCCCACGGCTTCCACTCCCCAGCAATGCCAACGGAATCGCAGCAAGAATAGTAATCGGCAATAGCGGAACCTGCTTGCACAGTCGCCAGCAAATATCGATGATTCTACGCATGAGAATCTCCTTACGCTCGTATCGGACGCCTTGTTAACCCATCGGCGCCTCGCCTGCGCGAGCCATCGATACACGGCGTAAAAAGATATTTTCAGCATAGCAAATATTTGCGATTTTTGTGCCGCAATACAGCAATAAGGGCTGTGCGATTGCTCACACAGCCCTTATTGCATTCTTCTTTTGGCTTGTTTTTTGTTGATTTTCGCGGTTTTCGTTGTACTTGCGATTTCGTGGTGCCAGCCGCGTCTTCGCCGTCAGCCTATCGGGTGGCTTCCGTCCGTTCGCATGTCGCGAAACGTTTTAGCCAGCCCAACAGTCTTGACTTGCGCACCGCAACAACTTGCGTCCGTCAATTCACGCACCGCATCAACATCTCGCTTTACCACAGGCCGAACGGGTCGAACAGGCCGCCACCGTCACCGTAGCCGTTGCTACCGTTGCCGTCGCTCTGTCCATTTCCGTTGCCGCTGTTACCGCCGTTGCCGTCATTACCGTAACCGTTGCCATTGCCGTTCTGGCTCTGGCCATCATTGCCGTTGTTCTGCTGGTTCTGGCTGTTGGAGGAGTTCGTTTGGGATTCCTCCATTGGTCGAGTGTCACGTCAAGCTCCATGGTGTTGCCGTCGCGCACGACCGTCAACGTCGCCTTGTCGTTCATGGCGGAGGCACGCACGTAGCCGAGCAGTGAGTAGTTGTTGTTCACCGCCTTGCCGTTGAACGCCACGATGGAGTCGCCGGCCTTCACTCCGGCCTTGGCCGCCGGGCTGTTGTCGACCACGGACTGCACCTGCGTGCAACCGCGGGTCACGCCGTCCGCCTCAACCGTGGAGCTCTTGATGGTGACGCCGAGCGCCACGTGCTGCACGGTGCCGTTGTCGATGATTTCGTTGGCCACACGCTTTACCAGGTTCGACGGAATGGCGAAGCCTATGCCGATGGATCCGGCTGTGCCGGAGGACGTTGTGGTGGATGCGATGGACGAGTTGATGCCGATCACTTGGCCGGCCGCATTGAAGGTCGGACCGCCGGAATTGCCCGGATTGACGGCCGCGTCAATCTGCACGGCGTTGGTGACGATGTCGTTGTTGTTGTCATCGGACACGGTCACCGGGCGGTTGAGCGCGGAAACGATGCCGACGGTTGCGGTGTCATCGTAGCCGAGCGGGTTGCCGATGGCCATCACGGATTCGCCCACGGCAAGATTGTCGGAATCGGCAAATTCCGCGGCCTTCAGATCACTCGGCGGATTGTCGAGCTTGATTACGGCCAGATCGGTGGTGGTGTCGGTGCCGACGATTTGCGCTGAGTAGATGGTGCCGTTGGCGAGCGTCACTTGAATCTGCTTCGCGCCGGAAATCACATGGTTGTTGGTGACGATGTAGCCTTTGTCGCTAATGATTGCGCCGGAGCCTTTGGCGCTGCCGTCGCTGGTCTCCACGTCAATGGACACCACAGAATCGGACACTTCCTTCGCCACCGCGCTCCAGTCCGCGGCCTCGCCGGATTTGGCTTTCGCCGAACCGGATCCGGACGTGTTGGACTTCACGCTGGTCAGTGAGCTGGAGGTGGGTACGGTCACCCATCCATTGGTGATTGCCGCGTAGCCGACGCCGAGGCACAATACCGCGGAGACGAGGGCCGCCACCACGCCGGTCATCACATGCCCGGTCACGCCGGAAGCGGACTTCGGCTTGGTCGCTGCGCCATTCTGCTGCGGGGCACCGAACGGATTACCGTTATTCGGATTCCCAAACGGGTTGCCGTTATTGGGAGTATTCGGCGCGGCTGGCGGCACGTTGGCTCCGCCCTGCGCAGCGGGCTTCATAAATGGATTGCCGTTATTCGATTGCGCGTTCTGCTGATCGTTCTGCTGATTTCCGCCCACATACGGATTGCCGAAGAAAGGATTGCGACGCTGCTGCGGCTGCTGTCCGGAAGCCTGCCCGTATGCGCCATACTGTGGCTGCGGAGGCATGTTCGGCGCGCCATTCGCAGCGCCATTCGCAGTACCGTTCGCGGAGGCGGTGCCACCAGCCGGCTGCGTCGGTACGGGACCGTACGCACCATATTCCGGTGCCGGACGGTACTGCTGGGTCGGCGCATCCTGCGCGGAGCCGTCGACCACGGTACGTTCACCCGCTGCGGAAGCATAATCCGGCGTATCGTCCGCCGCAGCTGCGATTTCTCCGAAGCGCCATCGTTTGCAACAGGCATGGCGGCCGTCGGCTGATCCGCAATACCACCCTGCACGTCAATCGGTTCGGTAGCCGACTCTGCGGCATACGACTCGCCTGCGTAAGTTTGCGTCTGTTCCGCATCAACCGGCGGCATCGGCACGGTCTGCTGTTCGTCATTCTGCGGCTGCACGGCGTTCTGGTCGTTCTCTTCAGCCATTTTCGCTCCTTATTCGTCTCGCGGCATTTCACAAATCAGCAATCGTGCCGCTCGAACTGCTATCTACGAGTAAAGATACTCGCTCTGGAAGTTTCCTGAATGTTTGTTGAAAGTAGCAACCAAATACGTTCAACATCACCATTGAATCTGAAAATCGCACCAAAATGCGATCGTCACCTTCATCGCACTTTCCACATCTTCCTTGTTTTCATTTCACCGATCGCATTCTTTGCAGCACTTTCAGGAATCGCCGCTATCGCATAAAATATTCCGCATGACAAGCCTTACCGAATCATCTACCGACACAGCGCAAGACACGCAAAACGCGGCAACCGCAGTGTCCGAAAAATCTCATCGAACATCCGCGTGGAGCGGAACCAGGCAAGCCGGGCCGCCGCGACGCCTTCTATTTCGAACAGAAAACCCGCCTTCCCGACGCGGCCGACGGCAAGGGACGCGGCGGCGCACGATACGGCCGCACCGGCACCATTCATACCCCCCACGGCGATATTCACACTCCGGCGTTCGTGCCCGTGGCCACGCAGGCCGCGATGAAAGCCGTTCTGCCCGAAACCATGAAGGACCTCGGCGCGCAATGCCTGCTGTCCAACGCGTTTCACCTGTATGAACGCCCCGGCGAGCAAGTGCTCGACGAAGCCGGCGGCCTTGCCAAATTCATGAACTGGAACGGTCCGACCTTCACCGATTCCGGCGGTTTCCAAGTGCTTTCGCTCGGCGCAGGCTTCAAGAAAACCCTCGCCATGGACGTGACCGGCATGAAATCAGACGACGTGATCGCCGAAGGCAAGGAGCGTCTCGCGTTCGTGGACGAGGACGGTGTAACGTTCAAATCGCCGCTCAACGGCTCACTGCACCGTTTTCCGCCGAAATTTCAATGGGAATCCAACATAAGATCGGCGCCGACATCATGTTCGCGTTCGATGAGCTGACCACACTGATGAACACGCGCGGCTACCAGGAGCGTTCCGTGGAACGCACCTACCGTTGGGCGCAGCGTTGCGTTGCCGAGCATAAGAGACTTACCGAAGAGCGCGTCGGCAAGCCGTATCAGGCGCTGTATGGCGTGGTGCAGGGCGCGAATTATGAGGATTTGCGCAGGCATGCGGCCGAACAGATCGCTTCGTTGGACTTCGACGGCGTCGGTATCGGAGGCGCGATCGAGAAGCGCATTATCGGCGACACTTGCGCTTGGATTTGCGATGCGATGCCGGAAAGCCGACCGCGCCACGTGCTCGGCATCGCCGCAGTCGACGATATTTTCGCATGCGTCGAGAATGGTGGAGACACGTTCGATTGCGTCGCACCGGCGCGTTGCGGCCGAAATGGCGCGATTTTCACGCGCGACGGGCGCTACAACATCAAGCGCGCGCAATTCAAGCATGATTTCGGTCCGCTTGAAGAGGGCTGCGACTGCTACACGTGCACGCATTATTCGCGCGCTTATGTGGATCATGCGTTGCGTGCCCGCGAATTCAACGGTTTCACATTGGCGACGATCCACAACGAGCATTTCTTCGTGAAGCTGCTGGACGACATTCGCGCGTCGATCGACGACGGATATTTCGACGAATTCCGCGACGAAACCCTGGCCCGCTTCTACGCCAACGGATCACGCGGCTAATGCATTTCACTTGGGCTTTCCGCCCAAACGAACGCTGATCCACACTTCCGCGTTCCAAGGCGCCGACGGACAGACCCGTCGGAGCCTTTTTTCATGTGTTCCGCGCATGTCATGCATACACCCATCCGTCTCACCCCATCCACCACCCAATGTGTCCGTTTCTCCAGAATCAGACATCTAATGCCCATACCGCCCCTCCCGGTTGTCCGATTCTGGAGAATCGGACAACCGCACCATGTTTCATGCCCTACATGTCCGATTCGGGCGAAACGGACAACCACAATGCTTATCTCACGTTCTACTTGTCCGATTCTGGAGAAACGGACAAGTAAGCAACCTAAAAACACTCGCTGGATGTCCGAAACGCCAGAATCGGACGCACAGAGCGTCGCGCCGCTTGAATTTTCCTACGGAAAATGGCGGGAGCAAGGATGGCTCCGTCGTACGGAAGCCCACAGGGCTTCCTCCTCCTCGCGTCGCACCGCTTATATTTTCCTACGGAAAATGGCGGCGCGACACGCCGATTTGAGGTTGCGTGGGTTTTGGTGTAAATTAGTTGACTGTCTGCGAGCGTGGCGGAATGGTAGACGCGCTGTCTTCAGGTGGCAGTGAGTGTATGCTCGTGGGGGTTCAACTCCCCCCGCTCGCACCATGGTGAAAGGCCGGAGTCGAAAGGTTCTGGCCTTTTTGTTTCCCCAGCGATAGTAGAGCTCAGCGGCTCCCGACATTTCCGGCAGGAATGCTCCAGGATGCCGAATCCCTTTCATCTGTCATTGGTTGTTTCGGCGGATTGCACGGAGTACGGACTCACCGGTGAGGAGTTCACCGTCAATGCCGCCGGGCAGAGCTACATCAGCTACGCGGATTACGCGATCGCCGTGGTGAATGAGGCTGAGCAGGCTGCGCACGTGGGCGAGCGCTTCTCCGTGTATGCCAAGTAGTGCTTCCCTCTCCTGTGCCGTGCATGTCTGATTCTGCAGAATCGGTCATCCGCGGCACATTTTTTATGCCACAGTTGTCCGATTCTGGAGAAACGGACAACTGTGGGGCAGTTGTACCTGTTTGGTTGTCCGTTTCTGGTGAATCGGACAACCAAGGTATGGGTTTTGCGTTCTGGTTGTCCGATTCTGCAGAATCGGACAACTAAGGCGCGAGGGGAAGGCGGAACAGGGTAGGTCAGCGCACCAGAAGACCATGATGATGATCATGGCGAAGCCGGTCAGGTCGGTGAAGGTGAACGCTTCGCCGGCCCATGCCACTGCGGTGACGGTGGCCATGACCGGTTCGCTGGTGCCGAGCATGGTGGCACGCACCGCTCCGACGCGCATCACGCCTGCCATGTAGAGCCAGAACGCGAGGAATGTGCCGCATACGATGGCGTAGAGCAGCAGGAGCATACCTCGCGCGTCCAGTGCGGGAATGTTCGCCCACGGTTGCGCGAACGGGCACAATATGAGTCCGGACATGAGGAATGTGATGCCGTTGATGGTCATGTTGCCCCATTTGAGCATGAGCACGACCGGCAGAATGGACATGGCCGCGGTGCTCACCGCGTCAACCAGCCCCATGCGAGCCCCCCTGCCATGGCAGCGACAGCGAGGCGAAGTTGCCGCCGGTGGCGATGAGGAACGTGCCTGCGAACGCTAGAGCACGCCAACCAATTCACGCTGGAGGGCAGTCGTTTGCCGCGCAGGCATACCCAGGCGAGTACGAAGATCAGGTTGAGCGTCTGCAATACGGTGGCGGTTCCGGAGTTCGTCCAGTCGATGGTCATCAGGTAGGAGACCTGCACCAGAAGCACGCAGATCAGTGTGGTGACCAAATATTTCGGATACGATTTGACGTCTTTGACCGCTCCGGCGAGTTTCTGCGGTGTGGTGATGGCCGATCCGACCAGAAGATCAGGCTGGCGAATAGCGCGCGTACGCAGGAAAGCCAGATCGGATCCAGCTGGTAGTCGCGCATCAGCAGTTTGGCCACGGTGCTGTTCATGCCCCACATGGCACCGCCCAGCAATGTCATGCCAGTGCCGATGAGCAGGCTTTTCGGCGTCTGTTCCAGCACATGTTCCGTTTTTTTCGCGGTTTTTTTTCGCGGTTTTTGCGATTCGGAAGTTTTCTGCGATTGCGACGCCTGTCCCGACGTTTGCTTTGCCACGGCCTGCCCTCGCTCTCTCCACGGCTTTCACGGCAAATTCACGGCGATTGTAACGCACACGGTGCGCATATTAAACGTCAGTTATGCAAAACAGATTCATTCCACCAAACTTGCGTTCGACGCCGCCAAAAAATCGAGGATTTTGTCGAGATATGGTCCGAACACGGCATTTGGCATGGAGAAAATTTCGTGCAATGACTGGCTGTATCGCACTTTTTCGATGAAGCCGCCGCCCTCGCTCACGCGTTCGACGAAGTCGTCTTGCGGCCCGTTGAGCACCCACACGTCGCGTCCGGCTTGAAACAGCAATACCGGGGCTTCGATAGCTCCACACATGTCGGGTCTGAGCACGGCTCGGGAAAGCGCCATCGCCTGGTTTGCCCAATCGAAAGTGGCAGCGTTGGTCTGGCACGTCACGTCCGCCAAACGTTGCTTGTGGAACCAGCGGATGCGTGCCTCGGAGGCTCCCTCGTAATCGTCGAGATTGAGGTTTCCGTCGAAATCGGTATGACCGAACACGCGTGATTTGCCGAAGCCAAGCCCGCAGATTACGCCGACCACAATGCGTGCGACCCACGTCGGCATGCCGACCACCGGCGCGATCATCGGCGCGGACAGCACCGCCTTGTCGAACAGCGACGGGTAACGTTCCAGCGCGGCCGCGCCGATACCGCCGCCCATGGAATGGCAGTACAGGTACATTGGGCCACCATCCGCCGCCTCACGCCCCACAGTCTGTGCAAACGTGGCGAAATCGGCCACATATCGCCGCCAATCGTCAATCCATACCAAACTTGGATTGCTCATATCGTGCGCGGAATGGCCATGCCCGCGATGCTCGAACACGCACACCGAATAGCCGGCCAACAGAAAGTACCACACCATTTCGCTGTATTTGCGTCCGAATTCGGTGAATCCGTGCGAAATGACGATCGCGCCACGAAATACGCCCGAAGCGCCTTCCTCGCGCAACGCGTCGAATGTGCGCGCGTCGTAGCGGTAGTAATGTAACCGGCCGGGGCGCTCCAACTTGGGCAACGCCTTGCCTTCCCAATCGACGGTGGCCGGTTCCATCCAACCTTCCGTCATGCAAGCCTGCAGCGCAGGCAGCACCGTAGCGTCCATTTCGGCGTCATAGCGCGCCTCGTCGATGAGCGTGATAGTCATGGTTCCATCTTAGGCGAACGGCGCCAAGACGAAACTAAGCACAGGCATGCGCGCTGTATAACGATGCGTCAGTGCATCAACGGCGTACCGGAACAACCGAATCGTCACCCCCGCGCGCCATCCTCGCATACTATGGAGGTATGAAGTTCGTTTCACTGCTGATGGTGGTAACGCTGTCTCTCACCGGCACACCAACGTATGCGCACGCGGCGGCAACTCCCGTTGACAACAACGGTGATATCTCCGCTGCCAACGATTCCAACTGCCCAACATGGCTGCAGTGGCTGTGCGGAAAAGGAAAGTAATCGCATGATGTCCACGCGGGAAAAGCATCCCAAGATTCACCGCATCGCGCTGGTCGACAATGATCCGCGAGCGCTGGATTCGCTCAGTGCCGTCATTGCCAGCAAAGTGCCGACCGCGTATGTGGTGTGGACGGCGACTTCAGGCTGTGAGGCGATAGAACGTTGCCAGGATGCGAACGGCCATGTCAGCTTATTGATTCTCGATATGTCGATGGAGGGATTGCAAGGCCCCGCCACGTGTCGTCGGTTGCGTTTGATGGGCCAGCGCATGCCGATTCTCGGTGCAACCAGTTTTTCCATCAATAGTTATCGGGACAAGCTGGTTGAGGCTGGTGCGCAAGGGTTGGTTGGTAAGAGAATGCCGACCAGTTGGCGCAGATTATTATGCGTATGTGCAATGGCGAGGTGATGGAGGGATTTGAGCCGCCTGCGTTGGCCAATCTGCGTATCAGCAGGGAGGCTGAGACCACTCCCGCGCTTACCGTTCGTGAGGAGCAGATTATTTCCTTGTGCGCGGAGGGCATGCTTGACCGGGACATCGCCGAGCGTTTGGGGATTTCCGAAGCCACCATCCGCAAACATATGCAAAGTATTTTAAGAAAACTTAACTGCAAGACCTCGCGTCAGGCAGTGGCACTGTGGGTGAGGTCCAATGCGCTCTAAACCCGCAACTCAGTACATTGCGTGGCGCAACCGTATGCGCACGCAGCATCCGAACCTGTGGCATCCAATCCGTTTCGCCATTATGCTGATCGTGCTTGCATGGACCATATACGGCGTTTGCTACGAGCCTCCTACCGACATATTTGGCGTGATATGGGTTGCGATGCTGGTTACGGCGCTCGTACCGTCTCCGCTGTTTCTGAAAAGTACATCGGTGGCGATTCTCGTGATTGCCTCCATAGGCGATCTGTTTACTCCCTACGCGCATTTGGGAAATTCTCTTCCCGCGCAGCTTTACGCCTATGGCATGCTCGCATACAGCACTAATGCCATTATCGCGGCAACGTTACTCACATATTACGTTGTGAACATTCTGCTGATTGACCCCCTGGGCCAAATACCAACCCCGTCGCCATGGTCAGCATGTATGCCATGGTGCTACTGCTTGGTCGGGCGTTGAGTTGGAGCGAAAAAACAACGCAGAAAAGCTTCGAAGCGGCGCAGAACAAGAATCGTCTGCAGGAATTGGAAAGCCGCGCACGCATTGCCGATGCCATTCACGATGCGGTGACGGGCGATTTGTCAGCGGCGGCGTTTGTGGCGCAACGGCATATCGGTGGCAACTCTAGCGGCCCTGGCGTCGCTGCTGACTCTGCCAACGCAACCACAACTACGGCAACCACAACAGCCGATGCCGAAGACTGGCGTCAAATCAACGAATATATTCTTTCCGCATTGACGAACGTGCATCGCGTCATCGACGAATTGAATATGGACGCCACCACTCTCCCCGGCGACGCCGACGGCGAAGCGTTGGCCAATCTGCTGCGAGCAACACTGGATGACGGCGATCGTCGCTTGCGCAAGCTTGGCTTCAATATCACGTCCATCCGGCACTGCGCGGGCGGCAAGCCGAGCGCATCGCAAGCAATCGCCGAACTTGCCAATAATCTGCTGCGCGAGGTCTATGCGAATATCGCACGCCATGCCGCTCCTGGAAGCAAGGTCGATCTTTCGGTGATGCTCCGGCCAAATGCCATCGAAATCACGCAAATCAATCCCATGAAAGAGGACATGGCTGGAGCTGACGAGCGCGATGACGAACTACCGGGCGGCCACGGGCTCGCCTCGTTCAAGAAGCAGCTCGAATCGTATCAGGGCACGCTCACCACGTCTGCGCAGGACGGTAGTTGGACGTTGTTTGCGTACATTCCGGTGACCGTCATCGACGATTCGCCCGGTTTGCTTGAACAAGTGCAGGTTTGACCATAGCTGCGGATCAGGGTTAGGACGAGCCCGATCCACCGATTTCCGTCTTTTTCAAGCCCAGATTTTGTTAGGGGGTACACAAATGTGGTACCCCCTCGCTTGCGAAGTCGTTTTCGCCTGTTTTTATGTTGGCATTCGAGAAGGGAGCGCGTTCGCCCACGACGTTCGGATACTTGGCAGTCCGGGAGTCGCAGGGGAACGCGTTTTGTCTTCCTACGGCGCTTTGCAACACTTTCGTTTGCGATGTTGCCGTTACCGTTACTGCACTGTCGTCACAGTGCCGTCACCCCAACGCTTCCGCAAGGAAATCGCGCTGCAGGATCAGCAGATTTTCGGCAACCGTCTCGTCGTTGGTCATGTGCGTGATGCCGGTCAGCGGCAGGAACGTGTGCTTACGTCCGGTTGCCATCAGCGCCTGGCTCAGGCGTAGGCTGTGCGCGATCGTCACATTGTCGTCGGCGAACCCGTGGATGAGCATGAGCGGGCGATCAAGCTGCGGCGCGTCGGCGATGATGCTGTTGCGTTCGTACACGGCCGAGTCAAGGCCCAGATAGCGCTCGGTGTAGTGCGTGTCGTACAACGTCCAGTCGGTCGGAGGCGCGCCCGCGCAGGCCGCGGCGAACGTTTCCGGCGCCTCCAACACGGCGAGCGCGGAGAGGAATCCGCCGTACGACCAGCCGATCATGGCGACGCGGCTGAGATCGGGTTGCGGAACGTTGGCTGCCGCATTCTCGCCAGCCAGCGCTTCCAACGCTTCCGGCAGCGCGCGCACGGCGTCAATCTGGTCTTCGAGCGTTACGGATTTCATGGTTTCGTAGATGGCGCGGTCCCATTGCGGGCCGCGTCCGGTGGTGCCGCGTCCGTCGGTGGTGACCACGATGTAGCCCCTGGTCGGCCCACCATTGCGCGTCCCAATAGAAGGATTGACTTTCGATGACCTGCTGGAAGCCGGGGCCTCCGTAGGGTTTCATGAGTACCGGCAGGATGGCTTCGTGCGCGTATTCACTATCGGATGAGGGCAGCACGATCGCCGTGTACAGCTCACGTTCGCCGAGTCGGGTGAAGTGCACGTTCGGCGTGAATCCGGGGGTTTCGGCATGGTTTTCGATTGGTGCGACCACCATTGACGTCATATCAGTACCATTTTCGTCGGTTGTGACGATGTTCATGCAATGCTGCATTTGCACGGTTGCGTCGTCCATGCCCCGTCCGGTCACCACGCAGCCGTTGCCGGCGCGGGACATGCTCCACTGGCCCGGCGTGTAGGTGAGCGGCTCCCATGTGCCGTCAAATCGGATCGACACCACGTCGAAGCTGCGGGCGTCATGGTCGGCGGCATTCGACTGCCAGAGGAACGGCAGGTCGCTTTCAGGCAGGATTTCAGGGGTGCGCTGCACCACGCACAGCACGTCGTCGTCGGTCACGTCGAGCACTTCGCGCACCTGCAGTCCGGCCGGAGTGAAGGGCGTACCATCAACGGTGAGTCGGTTCGTATCGACGTCCATGTCGTTCATCGCGCAGATCAAGCGTCCATCCGGAGTGAATGCAGGGGTGCCGTGGATGAGGTCGAGCCAGTAGTCGTTGCCGTGTTCCTCAAGCACGCGCGTGGTGCCGGGGCGTTCACCTTCCGCGTATTCGGGAATGGCGATGGAGAAGGTTTCGACCTCGTCGCCATTGTCGTCGGTGAAGCCGTTTTCCGCGTCACGCATGGTGGCGATCGGCTCGCCTACATGGATGGCGAGCACCTGATCGTGCTGCTGGAGGCGGTCTTGCACAAGGATGATCGGATCGTGGCCTTCACGCCAGCTTACGGCGGCCAGATATTCGTAGGATTCATGGTCCCACTGCACTTCGTTGGCGATTGCCCCGTAGCAGCAGTTGTCGCTGTCGTAGCCGAGTTCCAGCAGGGTCAGCCGCACGTCGGCATTGGCGGTCAACGCTTGCGGATAGCGGTTGGCTTGCGCCGGATTGGTTGGATTCGCGGGGTCCGACAGATGCCAGATCGGTTCGGGGGATTCGTCGTAGGTTTCGAAGAGCACGTATTTGGAGTCGGGTGACCACCAGAAGCCGTCGTAGCGGTCCATTTCTTCGCCTGCGGCGAATTCCGCCAATCCGATTTTCCATTCGCCGTTCTGCGGTGCCGAGGCGACCACCGAAATCGCGTCGCCGGTTTCTTCATCGTCGGCGAGATCCACGTCCACCAGATACGTGCCGGTGGTGTACATGATGTGCCGTCCGTCGGGACTGATGCGCGGGTTCAGCACCGGTTTGAGTTCATCTTCCTCTATCGTGATGGCTCGCGTCGCGCCCGCCGTAAGGTCGGTGAGGAAAAGCTGCCCGCTGATAGTGAAGGTCACGCGGTTGCCGCTTGCGTCGGTGGAATAGCCGACGATTCCGGAACCGCCTTCGCGCGCACGTTCGCGACGCGCCCGTTCTTCAGCAGGAACGTCTTCGGCGTCGGCATCGGCGAGCAGCGTGCGTGGATCGGCGAGCAGCGTTTCGCTGGCGTGGCCGTTTTCGTCGATCGCGCTCATCCACAGCGAGGTGACGGTATCTTCCGGACCGTCGGAACGCAGGAACAGCACGCGAGAGCCATCTGCAATCGCGCGGGCCGAACGTGGCGCACCGCAGGAGAATCGCAAGGTACGTGCTTTTTTACGGGGGAACTGTCGAATCGCATCTGTCATATTCCCAACCTATCACCATTCCATATCTCCCTTTTCCACAGACATCCATCGCACAGCGTGGGAATCGAGATTATGGAGACAAACCCAGAACCATATACCCCTAGATGGTATAAAGACCGAAATATTGCATGAAATTTTTGCAATTAAAGGACTTACGAATTGGCGCTCGGCGCTCTACCGCGTAGGATGGGTGAGGATAGAAAGGGACAAGCATGAGTGTTCTCGACCCATTTGAGAAAAAGCGTGGAAGGCGCCGTCAACGGGGTTTTCGCCAAGTTCGGGTCCAAGGACCTGCAGCCCGTCGACCTTTCCAGCGCTCTGGAACGTGAGATTGACAAAGAGGCCATGCCCGTCACGCGAGACCGTACCGTGGCGCCGAATGAGTACCGTTTCAAGCTGAGCACGCCGGATTTCAACAACATCGTCGAATGGGGCGCGGAAGCGTTGGCCAATGAGCTGGCCGACAACCTCACCCAGTACGCGAAGGACCAGCATTACGCGTTCGTCGGTCCGGTCGTGGTGATCTTCGAAGAGGACCTTGACCTCACCAAGAGCAATTTCAAGCTGACGAGCGAATCCGTGCAAGGCAATACCGTGCCCGTCACCACCGACGCGCAGACCGAAGACTGCCCGATGCTGGAAATCGGCGAGCACCAGTATCTGCTCACGGAAAACAAGACCATCATCGGCCGCGGTTCCGGTTGCGATATCGTCATCGACGATCCGGGCATCTCCCGCCGCCACATGCAGATCGACATCACCGACAACGGCAACACCGTCATCGCACGCGATCTGGGCTCCACCAACGGCATGTATGTCGAGGGCCATCATGTCGAGGCGGCCACGTTGCTCGACGGCAACACGATCACCATCGGCCGCACCCGAATCCTGTATTGGGCCTCTTCGCAGGATCAGGAGTAACCAACCCCAACCTCGGGAGTTGCCTCTATGCTCACTGAACTTACTTTCGCGATCCTCAAGTACGGCTTCCTCGTACTGCTCTGGATCTTCGTGGCCTGTACGGTGCGTTCGCTGTACAGGGATGTGGAAACGCTCAGCCCGCGCAAGTCGCGGGCTCATCGCCGTAAGGGAACGTCGCGCGCGCAAGGCCGTCGAAGCGCCCGCGCCCGTGGCCGCCCCGGCACCAGTCGTCAGCGCCACATCAAGCGCCAAACCCACCTTGCTGGTCATCATCGATGGCCCCCTTGCCGGCAGTTCCGTCCCTTTGTCCGGCAACACCATCACGCTTGGCCGTTCCGCTTCGAACACCGTGGTTTTGGACGACGAATTCGTCTCGTCCCACCATGCGCGCGTCTATACGGATCCCGCCACCGGCAAGTGGGCCATCGAAGACCTGGGTTCCACCAACGGTACTGTGGTCAACCAGCAGCGTCTGAACGCTCCGATGATTCTCGGATCGCGCGTTCCCGTACGCATTGGCGCAACCACCTTTGAATTGAGGTGACCCGTTTGCCGACTTCTCCCGCTTCACAGCCGCTGTTCATGTATTCCACCGTCGTTTCCGATGTGGGTACCGTACGTTCCAACAACCAGGATTCCGCGTTCGCCGGCGAGCATCTGATCGCCATCTGCGATGGCATGGGAGGCCATGCGGGAGGCGACACCGCCTCCACCATCGCCATCCGTTCATTGGCGCATATCGAGCAAGACAACGTGCAGGGCGATGTCCAGATTATCGCCCACATGATGGAGACCTCCGTTATGGCCGCGCATGACGCCATCGTCGGCAAGGCCAAGCGCGAACGTCGTCTCGCGGGCATGGGCACCACCGTCACATCGGTCGCATTGGTGGCCGGATATTGGGTTTTCGGCGCATATCGGCGATTCCCGCGCATATCTGCTGCATGACGGCCACCTGAGCCGCATCACGTGCGACCACAGCTACGTGCAGCACCTGATCGACACCGGCCGCATCAGCGAGGCCGAGGCGCGCAACCACCCGCAGCGCAACGTCGTGATGCGCGTTCTGGGTGATTTCGATATCGATTCGAGTCCGGACATCGCCATACGCAAGGCACATCCGGCCGACCGCTGGCTGCTCTGCTCCGACGGTTTGTGCGGCGTGCTTGAGGATTCCACATTGCAGGAGGTGCTGTCCGCCTGCTCCGATCAGGAGGAGTGCGCGCAACAGCTGGTTTCGATGGCGCTTCGTGCCGGCAGCACCGACAACGTCACCGCGGTCATCGCCGACGCGACGCTCGCCCTTGACGCGGACGCGTTCGACCTGCCGCATCAGACGCCGTTGGTTGGCGGCGCGGCCAGCGCAAGCCTTGAACCGATCGCCGACATCATCAACGAGCCGGTCGCATCCGCTCCCGCACTGCGCGAGGGCAAGAAGTCGCCGGCCGCCCGTGCCGCCGCACTGCGCAACGGCAAGAATCCCAACGAGGACGACAATCCTCCGGAACAGCGCGTGGCGCAACCGTCCACGGTACGCGAGGAGAACGGCGACCGCACCAATCCCGACACCGGTGAAATCCCCGTCGTACAGAAGGACGACGGCCGCATTTCCGCCGATCCGAACGATCCGGAAGTCGCCAAAGCCATCCGCAACGAGTATATCGAGCAGCGCAAAACGAAGCGCACGCGCACCCGACGCAACCGTGTGATCGCCATCATCGTCACCATCGTGGTACTGCTGGGACTGGCGGGCGGCGCGTTCGCAACCTACCGTTGGAGCCAAACCAAGTACTACATCGGCGACGACAACGGCGAAGTGGCGATTTTCCAAGGCGTGCCGACAAGCCTGTTCGGCTTCCAGCTGTCGCACGCCGTCACCGACACCCATATGAAGACGAGCGAACTGCCGCCAAGCTGGCAGGAACAGCTTGCGCAGGGCATTTCCTTCGACACTTACGGCGAGGCGAAAACACATACGCGACTGATCAAAAAGCAGCTGAAGCAACAGCAGGACGAAGCCGCGCAGAAGGAACAAGACAAGGCAAACGGCGAATCCGACAACAAATCCTCTGGTACGACTTCCGACAAGTCGTCGGGCAAATCAGACAAATCGGACGACGCTTCGGCAAACAAGTCAGGCGGTGACCAGTCATGATGGCAACCCGTCTGAAGCAATTCGGCCTGCTGCTGTTCAGCATGCTGATTTGCGGCGTCGCGTTCTTCCAGATGTTCGAACGCACCACCGGCGGTTTTCCGCAGAATTATTTGTGGATGCTCGCTTTTGTCGGCGCGTTGTTCCTGACTTCCTGGGGATTGCCGCTGCGTTTCCAGCCGTATGCCAACCAGGCGATCATGTGTTGTGTGATGGTGCTGACTGGCACCGGCATCATGATGATAGCCCGCATCGACCAGGATTCGAACACGTCCGTCGCGTTCAAGCAGTTGCTTTGGCTGTCGATAGCGCTGGTTTTGGCGAATCTGCTGGTGATCTTCATGAAGGATTACCGTGTGCTGAGGCGGTTCTCGTACGTCAGCATGGTGATCGGTTTGGTGTTGCTGCTGTCACCGATGCTTCCGGTGATCGGTTCCGAACAGTACGGCGCGCGCATTTGGGTGAAGATTCCCGGTTTGGGATCGTTCCAGCCAAGCGAGTTCGCGAAGCTGTTCCTCGCGTTTTCTTCGCCTCCTACCTGTATGACCACCGCGACCAGCTGGCCGTGGGCGGTAAGAAGATGCTCGGTCTGCAGCTGCCGCGTATCAAGGATCTCGGCCCGATCATCGTGGTGTGGATCGCCTCGATGGGCGTGCTCATCATGCAGCATGATCTGGGCACCTCGCTTATGTTCTTCGCCATGTTCGTGGCCATGCTGTACGTGGCCACGGGGCGCACCAGTTGGATTGTGATTGGTTTCATCGCGTTTGCCGTGGGCGCGTTCGCCGCGGCCAATATTTTCAGCCATGTCGGCGCGCGCGTCGACGCCTGGCTGCACCCGTTCGACTCGGCGCAGTACAACAAGGAGTACGGCGGATCCTACCAGCTCGTCACGGGTATTTTCGGCCTGGCATCAGGCGGCTTGATGGGCACCGGCCTTGGGCAAGGTCACCCGTCGCTCACTCCGATCGCCAACTCCGACTACATCTACGCGGCACTTGGCGAAGAGCTGGGCCTCACCGGTCTGATGGCCATTCTGATGCTCTATCTGCTCATCATCGCCGCCGGGATGATCACTGCGATGAAAATCAAGGATGGGTTCGGCAAGCTGCTCGCATCCGGACTGGTGTTCACCATGGCCTTCCAAGTGTTCACCGTGGTCGGCGGCATCACGTTAGTCATCCCGCTTACGGGTTTGACTCTTCCGTACATGGCCGCCGGCGGATCCTCACTCATAGCGAATTACATGTTGGCAGCACTCCTAGTGGTGATTTCCAACTCGGCGAACAAACCCGAATCCGATATCGATAGCGACACGTTCCAATATGAGGCGATGCAGGCGCTGCGCGCCCGCAAGCAGAGCCGCGCCCGCAGAAGCGTCGCCTCCGCGCAATCGCAGGCCACTGAAATCATCTCCACGGAGACGCCGGTTTCAGGCACGCCAGTCGTACCACCCGCTCCCCCATCGGGCACGCCGAACGTATCGGACAGCATGTCAGAGGGGAGCCAAGCATGAATAAGTCACCCGCCAACTCTTCACCATCGTGGTGGCGCTGTTCGTCATCCTGGGCATGTCCACCACCATCATCACGGCGATTCGCGCGAACCAACTCAACAACGACCCGCGCAACACCCGCGCCCTCTACCACGAGTATGGCGCTCCGCGCGGTGCGATCCTCGCTTCGGACGGCTCCGTCATCGCCAAATCCGACCCTTCGAACGACGCGTTCTCCTACCAGCGTTCCTATACCGCCGGCGAACTGTACGCGCCGGTCACCGGCTTCTTCTCGATCAGCCAACGCGGCTGGAGCGGTATCGAAGCGTCGCGCAGCTCGCTGCTGTCGGGCCAATCCGACCAGCTGGTATGGCAGCGGTTCAAATCGCTGTTCACCGGCCAGGAAAACAAGGGCGCGACCATCGAAACGTCCATTGATCCGAAAATCCAGCAGGCCGCCTACAACGGTCTTGCCAACAATGACGGCGCGGCCGTGGCCATCGAAGTGAAAACCGGTCGTATTCTCGCCATGGCAAGCACGCCAAGCTACGACCCGAACCAGCTGGCGAGCCACGACACGTCCGAAGCGAACGGCAATTATTCCACGCTTTCGCAAGACGAGTCGAATCCGATGCTCAACCGTGCCACCTCGCAGCTGTATCCTCCGGGATCCACGTTCAAAACGGTGGTGGCGGCGGCCGCGCTGGAAACCGGCGAATACCAGACCGACACCGAGATTCCGGCCGGATCGAGCTACACGCTTCCGGGCACGGTCACGCAGTTGACGAACGCGGTGTCGCAGGCCGACGGTTCGGACGGCAAGATCACGTTGGAAGACGCGATGGCGTATTCGTCGAACACCGCGTTCGCCCAGCTGGGCGTGGCTTTGGGCGATGACAAGGTGTCGTCCATGGCCAAGAAGCTTGGTTTCGACAGTCCGATCACGGTTGACGGATCCGATTCCACGGGCACGCCGTGGATGAGCGTGGCGTCGAAGTTCCCGACCGACACGACCGACGACAAGCTCGCTTTGGCGTCCATCGGCCAAGGAGACACCGTGGTGACTCCGCTGCAGAACGCGCTGGTGGCGGCCGCCGTGGCGAACGGGGGCAAGGTCATGCAGCCGACGCTGGTGGATCGCGTGCGTTCCTCCGACCTGTCTGTTATTTCGCAGACCAAGCCGCAGGTGATGAGCCGCGCGTTCAGTTCGGGCACCGCCAACAAGCTCACGCAGATGATGGAGGCGGTGGTCACCAAGGAGAACCCGAATCTGGCCATCGACGGCGTGCAGGTGGCTGCGAAAACCGGTACCGCGCAGATCGGTGACGGCAATACGTCCATCGACGGCTGGGTGGTCGGCTTCGCCCCGGCGGACGATCCGAAGATCGCAGTTGCCGTGGTGGTGCACAATGTGGGATTTGTATGGCTCGTTCGCGGCGGGTCCAATTATGAAGGCGATGATGCAGGAGGCGCTGGCAGAGTGAAACTGATTGAAGGACAGCTCATCCACCGACGCTACAGGTTGGATGCCCGTCTGGCCCAGGGTGGCATGGGCGAAGTGTGGAAAGGCTATGATATCCAGTTGGGTCGTCCCGTGGCCATTAAGGCGTTGCGCGGCGACTTGGGCGTCACGCAGCGCCGAGGCCAAGCTTCGCCTGCGTGCGGAAGCGCATAATTCCGCCAATCTTGCACACCCGAATATCGCTGCGTTGTTCGAATATTACGAACATGACGGCATCGGCTTCCTCGTTATGGAGTACGTGCCCAGCAAGTCGCTGGCCGACCTGTTCCACGAGCAGAACGGCCCGATGGAACCGACCCGTCTGCTGCCGATTCTCATCCAGACCGCGCGAGGCCTGTTCGTGGCGCATTCGCATGGCGTGATCCACCGCGACGTGAAACCTGCGAACATCATGGTTTCCGACACCGGCGAAGTGAAAATCACCGATTTCGGTGTGAGCTACTCCACGGGTCAGGGCCAGATCACCCAGGACGGCATGGTGGTGGGCACCGCACAATACATCTCCCCGGAGCAGGCGCAGGGCCAGCATGCCACGCCTCAATCCGATATCTATTCGCTTGGCATCGTCGCCTACGAGGGCCTGTGCGGGCATCGTCCGTTCACGGGTGCCACGCCGGTCGACATCGCCGCAGCACATGTCAACAATCCGGTTCCGCCGCTGCCAGACTCCGTCGACGTGCAGCTGCGTGAATTCGTCATGTCGATGCTGTCCAAAGACCCGCTTGACCGTCCGAAGGACGCGTTGACGGTGTCGCGCACGTTGTCCCGCATCGAACGCCGTCTGCTCGACCAGCAGACACAATTGGCTGACACGATGGTGGTGCCTACAGGCGGAAGGCTTCCGCGACGCGTGGTCAGCAGACCTCATATCTCCTTGAGCACTGATGGGAAGGAACAGGGATGAACATCAACATGCCTACCTCTTTGGCTGGTGGACGTTACCAGCTCGGCCAACTGGTCGGCCGTGGCGGCATGGCCGAAGTGCACGTGGCGCTCGATACGCGCCTTGGGCGTACCGTCGCGGTCAAGATCATGCGCGCCGACTTCGCCAACGACAAGATCTTCCTTGAGCGTTTCCGTCGCGAAGCCCATTCCGTGGCGCAGATGAACAATCCGAATATCGTGAACATCTACGATTCGGGCGAAGAGGTCGTCGCCACGGAAACCGGCCAGACCGAACATCTGCCGTATCTGGTGATGGAATATGTCAAGGGCCAGACCTTGCGCGACATTCTCAAAGTGAATGGCGCTCTGAGCCAGCGCGACGCCGAACAGGTGATGATGGGCGTGCTCAACGCGCTTGAGTATTCGCATCGCATGGGCATCATCCACCGCGACATCAAGCCCGGCAACATCATGATTTCCGAGCAGGGCGTGGTCAAGGTCATGGACTTCGGCATCGCCCGCGCGCTCGACGATTCCGCCGCCACGATGACGCAGTCGCAGGGTGTGGTCGGCACCGCGCAATACCTATCTCCCGAGCAGGCGCGCGGCGAAAGCGTCGACATGCGTTCCGACCTGTATTCCGCAGGCTGCGTGCTGTATGAAATGCTTACCGGAAGGCCGCCGTTTACCGGCGATTCCGCGGTTGCGATCGCCTACCAGCATGTTTCGGAGGTCGCCACTCCCCCAAGTTCGGTCGTTCCCGGCTTGCCGAAGATGTGGGATTCGATTTGCGCGAAGGCGATGGCGAAGGATCGTCAGAACCGTTACGCCACGGCTTCCGAATTCAAGAACGATTTGCTGACGTTCATGAACGGCGGCGTGCCGATGGCGGCCGCGTTCAATCCGTTGACCGATCTGACCAATATGAAGGCACGCAAGCAGGCCGAAATGGACGCGAACACCGTGGCCATGACTCCTGCCGGTGAAACCGCCGCGACGCAGGCGTTCAATCCCGTTACGGGCCAGTTCGAGGCCGTGCCGAACCCACAGAACGGCATATCCACAAAAACCCGCGCGGAACAGCGTGCCGAGGCCGCTAAGGCGCGTAAGAAGAAGCAGATCATCATCGGCTCCGTGGTGGGCGGTCTGGTGGCACTGCTGGTCATTCTGGGTGTGTTCTTCATGCTGAACAAGAGCGACTCCACCGCCGACATGGTGGAAGTTCCTGATTTCACCGCCACGGCGAATATTTCCGAGGCGCGCGTCGAAGAGCAGCTCGCGGCCAAGGGTCTGAAGCTCGATGCCCGAGAGGATTCCGATTCGAGCGAGCCGAAGGGCACCATCACCAAGCAGAATCCGACGGGCGGCAAGAAGGTCGCCAAGGGCTCCACGGTTTCCGTATGGTTCTCCACCGGCCCTCAGTCGGTCGCCGTTCCGGATGTGTCGAACAAGAGCCAGGATGACGCGAAATCCATTCTTGAGGCCGCCGGCTTCAAGGTGGGTAACGTGCGCACGGTCGACAATGCCTCCATCGAAAAAGACAAGGTGGTAAGCACGGATCCTGCCGCCAATTCGAAGCAGACCAAGGGCATGATCATCACGCTGTACATTTCGTCCGGCATGACCAAGATTCCCGACAATCTGATCGGACAGCCGAAAGACACGGTTATCGAGCAGCTGAAGCAGGCCGGTCTGACGCAGATCACCATCGAAAGCGAATATTCCGATTCCATCGCTTCCGGCGCCGTCACCCGCGTCGAGCCGGGTGTTGGAAGCACGGTCGAGGCCGGTACCGCGGTCACGATTTGGGTGTCTACCGGCAAGCAGCAGATCAGCGTGCCCAGCGTGGTCGGCATGGGCTATGCGAACGCCAAGAGCCTGTTGAAAGCTACGGTTTCCAGGTCACGGTTTCCGGCCCGGAGGATGGCACGGTCACAAACATGTCACCGACCGCCGGCACCCAGTCCGACAGCGGAGCCACGATCACGTTGACCACGAAGTCGTCCAGCACCAATAATGGCGGCAACAACGGCGGCAACACCGACGGAGGCAACAACACTCCCGAAGGCAACTGATCGGTCGAGATAACCGCCATCATTCACAAGGAAGGCCCAGCTGAAATGCCAGCTGGGCCTTCCTCATTACGGTCTTATGTTCTTTTGCGATTCGTGTTTTCTTACGGTTTTGTATTTTCTTGCGATTGAGATTGCGCGACTTACGTTTCCACGCTTGTACCATGCGTTTTCGCGCTTCCCACGCTTTCTTGCTGCGACCTTAGGCCGCGACCTTGGGCTGCAATCCCTTGGAACGTTCCACGGCGTTCTCCTGGCCGCACACCTTCAGCCAGTTCGCAAGCAGACGGTAGCCGTCCTGCGTCATCACGGATTCGGGATGGAACTGCACCGCATACATCGGCTTGCTGCAGTGCTTGATGCCCTGCACGATGTGGTCGCCTTGCGTCCACGCGGTAACCACCAGCGTATCCGGCACCGAATCGGGCTCGACGGCCAACGAATGGTAGCGGGTGGCGGTCATGGGGTTGGCCACGCCCTCGAAAATCTCGTCATCGATATGTTCCACCAAGCTGGTCTTGCCATGCATGATGGTCGGCGCGTGGCTTACGGTCGCGCCGAACACTTCGGCCAGCGCCTGCATGCCGAGGCACACGCCGAACATGGGCTTGGACTGCTCCGCGCACAGGCGAATCATGCCTTCGCTGGCACCGGAATCGGCCGGAGCGCCCGGGCCGGGAGAAATAAGCACGCCGTCGTATTCGTCGATCACACCGGCTTCGCCCGGATCGATCGCATCGTTGCGCACCACCGTCACCGCGGCACCCAACGTCTTCAAATAGCCGACAATCGTGTAAACGAACGAATCGTAGTTGTCCACGACCAAAATGCGTGCGGAATCGGTCATCATGCTCCTATCAACGTCGGAATGTCGGCGTTCGAATGCTTCGAATACTTACGTTGCGCGAATATTTGCGTTTGCATAGCAGTGTACGTGCGCAACATGTCGTGACGCGGCGCGCGTCTCACGCAGCAATCGCAGCAATCGTGATAATCGCAGATCGCAGCAATCGCAGCAATCGCTTTCACATCTGCCAGCAAAACTGCCAGCAGACCGCCGGAAGGCACCTGAATACAGCTTTATATGGCCGTGTAATTCGACATTTCCTGCAATGCCGGAATATTCGTCGCAGCCCACGGGAACAGCCATTCAAAGCACGATGCGGCCGCCGCGAAAATCAGCAACGCCATGAGCACAAGTCGAATCGGAAGCACACCCGGCTGCAATCGCATCAATCCGCCGTACAAACTGAATTCCGGCTTTTCGCGGCGTCCTGCGCGCACGTCGGCGAGATACGGCCAGCGCCATGCCACCAGCGCGGAAAGGAAGATGATCGCATATGCGGCGAGCGCGCCGAGAATCCACGGTTTGAGTGAGCTGACGGATGCGACGATCGACGATTTTTCATTGTTGACGAATTTGACTTTGCCGTTGGAGTCGGTGGAGGCGAGCTCCTGGGGATGCCGTCGGACACCTTCGCCCAGTATGAGAATTCCGCGTAGCTGATCCAGCGGTGTGTCGGCGTGGAGTATTTCGGTTCGCATGTGGTCATGGTCAGCATGCGTTTGGTTGGCGTCGCGCCGGGGTTTTCGGGGTTGGCGGCGACCACTTCGATGTCGGTCGGCAGCACGATTTTGTAGCTGGTGTAGTGGTAGACGTACCAGTAATCCTGCGTGCGCACGATGATCGGGTCGCCTTCCTGCAGTTTGTCGACGTCGCCGAGTGGCTGTCCGTAGCCGTTGCGGTGCCCTGCGAAGGCGAAATTGCCGACTTGGCCAGGCATTTGCGAATCCTTGTAGTGGCCGAGTCCGTGCTTGTTGAGTTCGGTGAGGGAGGTGCCTTCAACGAGGTTGCGCTGCCATTGGCTGCCGAATCGCGGAATGTAGACCTGGGCGATGAGCTCGCCTTCCTGTGCGCTTTGCGGTTGCGTTGGCGGGTCGCCTTCCTGCGCTTGCGCAATGGTGACGCTGTCGGATTGGCCGGGGTCGGACCATGATACGGATTGGCGTGTTTCGATTTGGTTGTGTTCGGCCTGCACGCCCGTCCACCACATTTGCCATGCGATGTAGAGCGCGCAGACGGCCGCCGCGGTCAGCATGAGTTCGGCGAGGATGCCAAGTATCGTCCAGACCACGCTTTTGCGACGCTGTTTTGGTGCCACGTGCTTCATCGGTTACTTCCCCTCTTGCGATTCCTGCGTTTCGTCCGTTTGCTGCGATCCGTCTGTTTCGTTGTTCATCGCCTGCGCGTATTGCAGCGGCTGTTGCAATGCGTCGGTCGCGTCGAAATGGAGTTTTTCTTTTTCGTCGACCTGCCATCCCAAGCCGAACGCGCTGACGTACTGCCGGTATATGGTCACTTCCTGCGAATTGTCGAGCGCCTTTTTCATTGTCTCGACCGGGCCGATCGCGGAAATGGTGAATGGCGGCGAATACTTTTTGCCCTGCAAAAGCAGAACGTTGCCGGAACAGCGCACTGCGGAATTGAACAGCACACGCTGGTCCATGATCATCATGGATTCCGCACCGCCCGCCCAAAGCGCGTTCACCACGGCTTCGACGTCTTGCTGATGCACCACGTAATCGTTGATGTTGGAGGTGGATCCGCTGGAGTCGACCAGGTTTTCCCAGAGTGGTGAATCGTCGAGCGTCACCACGAGTCCGGGGCCTTCCACCGCGGGCAGCATGGTGCCGTTGCCGGCGCTTTCGCTGTCTTGCGGGTCGGCGTCGTCCTGGCTGTTCAGGGTTTTGCTCAGATCGTTCACGCGGGAGCTGAGCGCGTCGACTTCCGTCTGCAGGGAGTTGACTTTTTTCACGCGTTGTTCCACGAGTTCGGCGGTGTCGTTGGTCACCACGACGGAACGGTTCACGCGCAGATTCGTGGCGAGCAGGAATCCGGAGAACATGAGCACAAGGAATGCCGCCACTCCGGCCGCTTTCGACCGTTTCGCGGTGTGCTTGCCGGTGTGCTTCGCCATGCGGACCTTCCTGATTCCCATTAAGCATTTGCTCTGATTATGAACAGTTTTACGCTGTGAGTTCGCCGCTTTCGAGTCTACCCACTATTATGACTTTTAGCCTATTGAAGGAGACTATGCTGATGGCTGACGAAGAGCTGCACGAAACCACCGCGGACGATCAGAACGATCTGCAGTCCACGGACGACACCGCTGCCGTTGAAGAGAGCAACGAAACCATTCAGGATGCCGCTGAGGAAACCACCGTCGATTCCACTTCTGACGAATCCGCTGATTCCGACGACGATGACGATCACGACATTCCGATGGATCGCGTCGAAGCGGTGCTGAACGCTACCGCCGATAAGGACTCCCTGAGCCCGCAGATGCAGCGTATGATGAACCGCCAGGCGGAGAACACCAGGCGCGTGGAGGAAACCATCAAGGGCACCAAGTCGAACCCGCGTTGGTTCGTGCCGCTGTTCTGCGCACTGATGATCATCGGTCTGATCTGGGCGGTCGTCTACTACCTGACTTCCGACTACCCGATTCCGAACATCGGCGCGTGGAATCTGGCCATCGCATTCGCGATCATCATGATCGGATTCATCATGACCATGTGGTGGCGCTAAAGCGTAGTTTCGCCTTTCCTGCGATTTGAGGGCGTCTGTACAACGTGCGGTCAGACGCCCTTTTCGCATGCCCTTTTACGATTATCCCGCAATCTTTTCGTAGGTTTTCTTCGTAGATTTCACGCTCTTTCGCAAACGTACGCGGTCTTTCGCGATTGCCTTGCCAATCCCGGTTCGCCTGTTTCTTTTTTCGATTCCGGTTTGTTTTTCAGATTTTCGACGTGCGCAGCAGCACATGATCGCAGCCTTGCATGGTAGTGCCGAACAGATAGACCGGACCACCGTCGGCAAGCTTCAATTTCTTGCGTAGCTGCGGTGCGGTAAGCGGGAAGTTACGTACCGCGATATTGGCCTGTTTCGTGCCATTCAGCAGTCGTTTTATATCCTTTTTATTCATGCCGCCGATCTCTTCAATCGCGAATCCTCTGCCGGGAAAATCGGCAACCGGCGTTGCCGACACGAAAAGGTGACTGCTTGGACCGACCTGCGTCACACCGAATCGTTCCTCCACCAGATCGAAGCAACCGGCCTTCATAATCGACGCATTCGGCTCATACAAGTAGTTTTTCGCCTCCGGCAGCGGTTTGCCGCCAATGCGCAGGCCCTGCGTATATGCGGCGGAATCATAGTCGATCCGCTGATTGTCGTTCACGCAGAACACGCGCGGCGCGGATGGTTCCTCATGCACCTGCTGACCCAATACCAGCAACAGTTCCTTGCATTCGTTGCCGGTGGCCACGATATGCACTTCGCGTACGGTCCCATCGAAATCGGCGACCGCCTTGCGCCAGTCAAGCATAGGAGACAGTTTGACCAGCGTGCACTGCGATTTGGCGAGCAGCAGATCACGCAATTCGAGCACGTTCGGCGTGCAATCCTCGATCGCGTAAGTGCGCGAGCCATGCTCGTCGCGGCGGGCCGGATCAAGGTAGATGAAGTCCACCGGATCCATCTGCCTGAGGTATTCCACGCCGTCGCCGCAAACGATGCGCGCTTGGTCGAGCCCCAGTGCGGCCATATTGTGTTCGGCCAGATCGCACAGGTGCCGTTGCCGTTCCACATAAGTGGCTTGGCTGAATCCGCGCGCCAGATACGAAAAGTCCACGCCGAATCCGCCCGTCAGATCCACCATCGAACTTCTCGCCACCAATGTGTCCGATTCTGGAGAATCGGACATCCGTAAGCACATTTCGACCTCACAGTTGTCCGATTCTGGAGAATTGGACAACTGTGGCTCACTTTTTGTGGTTTGGTTGTCCGATTCGGCAGAATCGGACATTCTGGCGCGCACGGTTACGGCCGGCGTGAGCAGGGTTTGTGCGATTTCGGACTTGTATTGGGCGGTGAACTGCGAGGAGCACTGTTCCATGGAAATGTGCGGAGGGTATATGATTCCCTCGCAGGAGGCCCATTGCGGCAGCTTTTTGCATGCGATCTGCCATCCGGCGATCTGGTCGAGCGCCAAGGGCAGGTCGAGTCCTTCCACGCGCTTGGCTTTCAACGCCAGTTGCCGCACATCTTCCGTGCGATGTGCGGCAACAAAATCGGCTGTCTGTTCCGTGGGGTTCACACCGTTTACGGCATGGTCTGTGAACTTTTCTGAGAACTTTTCTGCGGGCTGTGCTTGAGGTTGTTGCATGATTGCATCTTACGTCGTTCATGCGTAACGGCGACGAGCAGGAGCAGTCCTGCGATTGTGCAGAACGTCACCGGCAGCGGACTGACCGTCGCACCGGTTTGCACTTGACGTGGCTTGGACGATGCCTGTGCGATAATCCCTGCATTTCGAGGGTGTGGATAACTCGTGGATTATTGTGGACGAATGTGGATAGCGTCTATATCTTGTAGGCAGTTTTATGGCCGTCCACAATATATAGGATGGTGTTTTTCCCATTTTCCACTATGCACAGTCGGGTTATCCACATTTTCCACCGTTGAAAAGCCGGGGAATCCACCGTTTGGTGAATATCCTTGTGGATAATGCACCAAGTTATCCCCGACTTACCCACAGCTCAACCCTCACTTATCCACACACTTATCCACATTTGTGGATAAGTGTGTGTCTGCGATTCCCCAAATCTGTTTTTCTCCTGCCTTCCAACTATAAGAACATGCCAAGAAGGGGTTTGCGCGAAGTGGATTGCTCATATTGCATGCGACGACAATCGCAATAATCACGGCCAACATGATTACGCCGTAAATCAGCGTGCGCTGCTGCAGGCTTTTGCCGCGCAACGCATGCAGGCCGGAAACCAGCAGCCAGGCGAACGCACCTCCGACGATGAATCCGCCGATATGCGCCTGCCATGCGATGTTCGGCGTGATGATTGGCATCAGGAAGTTGATGAGCATCCAGATCAGCATGGATCGAATGTCGATGCCAATGCGCTGGTATACCACCAGAATTGCCGCGAACAGGCCGAATAGCGCGCCGGAAGCGCCGTATGCGGATGTCAGCCAACCGTCTTGCGAGAACAGTGTCCAGACCATCATGCCGGCGCTTCCACCGAGTCCTGACAGCACGTATAACGCGAGATATGGCAGATGCCCCATCATGCGTTCCAATACAGGCCCGACGCACCACAAGGTCAGCATGTTGAAAAGAATGTGCCATAGGGAGGCCGGCTGGTGCAGGAACATTGACGTAATGAAGGTCCATGGGCGGTGAGTCGCCAGCGCGGGCATGAATACGCCTGCGCCGACAAACGCGTTGCAGCCGGCCGGCCAGGCGATTTTCAATAGTGTTTCGACAATCCAGACCGCGACGCATATCGCCATGATCGTAACGGTGATCACAGGATCGCCGTTACGCCAACGGTATCGCATGGAACGTGCAGAGAAGAAGTCTTTGAACGACGGGGAATCGGGAAACAGACTGAAACGTTGATAAGCCATGTTTCAACCCTACTGGAACGTGCGAATCCGCGAATCTGCGAAATCATTGCAAATGATTGCATTCTTGTGAATCCTCGGCGCGTAAATCCACCCAATCAACACATTCAAGGAATTAATATAGTGAACAGAGTTGGCTTGAACGAGCAGGTCAGCCAATGTTCGCCGATATTTGGGAAAGGATCCGTCATGGAGAACAAGTCTTCTAACGGTTGGAAGTTCTTCGCACTGCTCTTCGGAGCTTTGCTTGCCGGTGTCGTCGGTCTGTATGTGTACAAGCAGCAGAACCCGGATTACGATCCGTGGGAGGAGCCGTGGGAGAACAGCTCGTCTCCTGTCGATCTTGGCCTGACCAAGGATGCCGAAGAAGCCAAGGAAGCCGATACTGAGGCCGCCGCCGCTCCCGAAGCCGCCTGATTCCTACTTCTTTTCAAAGCCCTGCCGCACTTTCGCGCAGGGCTTTTGTTATCCAAACACAAAAGGGACGATTCCAAAGAATCGTCCCTTTTCATCACGCCTTATCTAGCGCTATCAGACGAGCGGAGCGAGTGGACTGACGCGTGCGGTATCAAGGCGTGGAAGGCGAAGGCGTACGAAGGTACGTCGAGCCTTCCACAACGCAGATAACGCTCCGTCAGTCTGCGAGCGGACCCGTCTTCCAGATGCGCTCGAGGTAATCCTCCATGGAGCGGTCGGAGCTGAAGTAGCCGGAGTTGGCCACGTTGAGCAGGGCCTTGCGGTTCCATTCGAGCTCGTCAGCGTAGAGGGCCTCGATCTCGGACTGGATGTCCATGTAGGCGGAGAAGTCGGCCAAGGTCATGAACCAGTCCTTGGTCAGCCAATCGCGGACAAGGTCTTCGTACACGGTCTTGTCGCCGTTGGAGAAGGTGCCGTCGGCCACCATATCGATGGCGGCTTTGAGACGAGGATCGGCCTCGTAGTACTTCTTCGGATCGTAGCCTTCGGCGTAGAGGGCGTCCACCTCGTCGACGGTCATGCCGAACAGGAAGAAGTTCTCGGCGCCGACGCGCTCACGGATCTCGACGTTCGCGCCATCGAGCGTACCGACGGTCATCGCGCCGTTGAGGGCGAACTTCATGTTGCCGGTACCCGAGGCCTCCTTGCCGGCCTGCGAGATCTGCTCGTCGAGGTCGGTTGCCGGGATGAGGTGCTGTGCGAGACGCACGTTGTAGTTCCACGGGAAGTAGACGTTCAGCTTGCCCTTGACGGCCGGATCGCTGTTGACCACGCGGGAGACGTTGTTGATGAGCTGGATGGTCATCTTGGCCAGGTAGTAGCCCGGGGCGGCCTTGGCACCGAACACGATGGTGCGCGGCATGACATCGTCGGCGGCGACCTTGCCGGACTTGATGTCGGCGTAGCGTGCGATCACGGCGAGGATCTTCAGTGCCTGACGCTTGTATTCGTGCAGACGCTTGACCATGGTGTTGATCATGGTGTTCGGGTCGATGTCGAAGCCGTATTCGCGCTTGGCGTAGTTGGAGAAGTCAACCTTGTTGGCCTGCTTGACGGCGGCGAACTTCTTGACGAATTCGTCATCGGCTGCGAGCGGTTCGAGGCCCTTGAGCAGTTCGAGGTCGCTCACCCACTTGTCGGTGCCGAGGCCTTCGGTGATGAGGTCGGACAGACGCGGGTTGGCGAGCTTGACGAAGCGGCGAGGGGTCACGCCGTTGGTCACGTTGGTGAACTTGTCCGGGTAGACGTCGGAGAAGTTCTTGAGGGTGACGTCCTTCAGCAGCTGGGAGTGCAGCTCGGCAACGCCGTTGACGTGGGAACCGCCGTAGGTGGCCAGGTAGGCCATGCGCACGGAGTCGCCGGTGTAGATGGCCATGTCCTTGATGGTGGCTTCGTCGACGCCCTTGGCCTCGAGCTCGGCTGCGAACTGGTCCTGGATCTTCTCGATGATTTCGAGGTGACGCGGCAGGAGCTCGCCGATGAGCTTGGACGGCCACACTTCCAGGGCCTCCGGCAGCAGGGTGTGGCAGGTGTAGTTGAAGGTCTTGGTGGTGACGGTCCACGCGGTGTCCCAGTCGTAGCCGTACTCATCGATGAGGATGCGCATGAGCTCAGGGATGCCGATCACCGGGTGGGTGTCGTTGAGCTGGAAGACGATCTTGTTCGGGAAAGTCGTCAGATCCGGCTTGTCCTGGCCCGGGTAGAAGACGCGGATGGCGTCGTGCAGGGAGGCGGAGACGAAGAAGTACTGCTGCTCAAGGCGCAGTTCCTTGCCCTGCGGGGTGGAATCTTCCGGATACAGGATCTTGAGATGTTCTCAGCTTCAACCTGCGGCTTGACGGCGTCAAGGTACTCGGACTTGTTGAAGGCGAGCAGATCGAACTCGTCGTAGCTCTTGGCGCTCCACAGGCGCAGGGTGTTCACGCGGCCGGACTTGTAGCCGGGGACCAGGTAGTCCACCGGCACGGCGCGCACGGACCAAGCCGGCTTCCATACCTTCTTGCCATCTTCCTCAACGACTTCGCCGCCGAAGGAAACCTTCTGGTCGCGGTTGTAGTCGATGTGGCCCCACGGCTCTTCGTTGGCCAGCCAGTAGTCCGGGGTTTCGACCTGCTTGCCGTCCTTGTCGAACTCCTGCTTGAAGATGCCGTACTTGTACTGGATGCCGTAGCCGAAGGCCGGCACGCCCAGCGAGGCGAGAGAGTCGATGAAGCAGGCGGCCAGACGGCCGAGGCCACCGTTGCCGAGGCCCGGCTCGTGCTCGGCGTCGACGACGTCCTGCACGGAGAAGCCGAGTTCCTTGACCGCGGCGTCGAACTGCTCGGTCAGACCGGCGTTGAGCAGCGCGTTGCGCAGCTGCTTACCCATCAGGAATTCTGCGGACAGGTAGCCGACGGCCTTGGTGTTGCCGTTCACGGTGTCGGCCTGGGTCTTGAACCAGGAATCCATGAGGTGGCGGCGCACTGCGGCGGACGCGGCGACGTACACGTCGGCCGGCTTGGCCTGCTCGACGGTGACGCCCTGGGTGTACTTCAGCTGCTCGCGGATCTCGTCTGCGAACTGCTCCGCGGTGACCGCGGACTTCGGTGCGGTAATTTCAGTCATTAATCGACTCCCTTTGACGGATTACTCTCCAGGAACATTATGCCTTACCCCAGCGTCCTTGCATTAGCGGCCGCATGAACACTAAGTAACATCATGCATACGTTCTCATACATAGCATACTACGTAATCATAAAAAGATGAAATTTCAAGCAATTACAAGCAAGCATTCGTTTGCAGAAATAATGCAAACCGGCTGCAAAAACGTTGCGAGCAACATGCAAACGACATGCAACAACATTGCGAACGCTGTCAAGAATCGCAAAAGTATTTTTCCTCTCTTCACACCCCTATTCAGTTGTGACTACGTTGTCTGCAACACCCCATCATAGTCGCTCGCAAACGGCAAAATAACACGTATGGCTGTTATTCGAGAACAAGATCTGCATAAGGGGCATGACGCATTTGCACAATGGCTGCAAACGTCTCATCGCATGATCGCCGACAATATTCCCGCAAATACCGACGCGGCCCGCGATTTCCGTCTGGAATTCTCTCCACGATTGCCACGCCAGCTGTGGGCGATGGCGGTGCGCTACTCGCTGCATCTGCTGGAGAAAAAAAAGCGCCCGGGGCGGGCGTGGAAGTTCGTGTCGCGCCGTGGGGTGCCATCAAGATTCTCGACGGACCGGCATCCGATCCGCATAATCTCACACCGCCGGACGTGATCGAACTGGAACCGGACGTGTGGATGAGACTCGCCACGGGCATCACCAGCTGGGCTGAGGAGAAGGAGGCAGGACGCATCACGGCCGTTGGCGAACGCGACGATTTGAGTAGCTTGCTGCCGTTGGTGTGACAGGCTGCGAGAAGACCGTCACAGGCGCAAAAACGCATAGCAAAACCGCGATGTGGATACACCTGGCAGGCATATCCGCATCGCGGTTTCACAAAGTACCTGATATGCCGATCAGTCCTGCTTCTTCGGCTTCAGTGCGCTGGGCATCGGCATCGGGATGGGCTTGTGTGGCTTCGGCGCGGCGGACTTGGCTGCCGGAAACTCTCCGCTCGTGGCCTTCGCCGCCGCCTCTGCGGCCCACTTTGCATACTCGTCGAGGTCATCCTCGGCGTCGGTTTGCGCGGACTCCTGAGCATCTTCAGAAATCTCATCTTCAGCGTCCGCATCGTGAGAATATTTTGCTTCGATATCGGCGAAAGGATCAAAAGAACCCGAACCAGGCTCCTGGGCACCGAGCTCCTTGGCGAGCTCATCGTAGTCGGTATCGGTGGTCAGGTACTTGAGCTTTCGGGCTATTTTCTGCTGTTTGGCTTTCTGACGTCCGCGGCCCATCTGACCCCCTGAGGATTACTGTGCTATCAATTCATCAAACAAGAGAGTACCACTTGCTGTGCCATATTTCGTTGTCGGCTCAGACTTTTACGATAAAATCGTTTATTTTCGTAGAAAAAGGACACATATGACGGACGACACCCAGGAACAGCAGATCACCGCTGCAGGCAATGAGATGAGCGCGAGCTTCCTCGCGGCCAAAAAGCGTTCGGACGAAACGCTCGCCGCAATCGAACAGAATCCGGGCAAGTTCACCATGCTGACCGGCGACCGTCCGACCGGACGTCTGCATCTCGGCCATTATTTTGGTTCGATTCGTGAGCGCGTCGCCATGCAGAATCGCGGCGTGAATTCGAATATCATCATCGCCGATTATCAGGTGATCACCGATCGTGACACGACCGCGCACATCGAAGACAATGTGCTCAACTTGGTGCTTGACTACATGGCTGCCGGCATCGATCCGGAAAAGACCATGATTTTCACGCATTCCGCCGTTCCTGCGGAGAACCAGCTGATGCTGCCGTTCCTGTCATTGGTGACTGAGGCCGAGCTGCATCGCAATCCTACGGTGAAGTCGGAAATGGAAGCTTCCGGCCATGCGCTGACCGGCCTGCTGCTGACTTATCCGGTGCATCAGGCGTGCGACATTCTGTTCTGCAAGGCCAATGTCGTGCCGATCGGCAAGGACAACCTGCCGCACGTGGAAATCACGCGCACCATCGCCCGCCGTTTCAACGAGCGTTACGCCAAGAAGAACCCGGTGTTCCCGGAGCCGGCCGCCATTCTGTCTGAGGCACCGGAGATTCCAGGCCTGGACGGCCGCAAGATGAGCAAGTCGTACGGCAACTCCATCATGCTGGGCGCCACCGCCGAGGAAACCGCCAAGCTCATCAAGAAGAGCCCGACCGATTCCGAGCGCCGCATCACCTTCGACCCGGTTGCCCGCCCGCAGGTCTCCGCCCTGCTGACCACCGCCGGTCTGGTGACCGGCCGCGATCCGAAGGACATCGCCGAGGAGATCGGCGATTCCGGTGCGGGCGCGCTGAAGGCGTATGTGATCGAATCGGTGAACAGCTTCCTTGAGCCGCATCGCGCCCGTCGCGAGGAACTCGCCAAGGATATGGATTACGTGCGCGACGTGCTCGCCGAAGGCAACAAGAAGGCCAACGCCATCGCCAACGAAACGTTGGAGCAGGTGCGCGACGCCATGGGCATGCGCTACTAAAGCTCCAGAAACGCCATAATCACGCTTTAAACAGCGTTTCAGCATCGACAAAGGCCGGATTGCGTATTTGTGCAATCCGGCCTTTGTCTCGTCTGAGTGGCATGTGCCACATTATGTTTGATTAGATTTGAGCGCGCCTTTCGCCGGAAACGATTTCCGCTGCGACCAAATCATCATCCACTTGGCGATCATCGGGATCATCAAGATAATGATCGAACTCGTGCAGCACTTCAGCACCAGGAGCCGGAGTCAGCAACGACACCACCACAATGAACAGCAGCGAGATAACGAACGCCGGAAGCAGCTCGTAAATAGCGAAGACACCACCGAGCGATTTGACGAAATTATGCCAGATCAGCACGGTCGCAGTACCGGAAAGCATGCCCGCAATCGCACCGAATTTGTTGGTGCGGCGCCAATACAGCGAGCAGAGCATCAGCGGACCGAATGAAGCGCCCAAACCGGCCCATGCATACGAAACAACCTGGAAAATCGACGAATTCTGATCGAACGCGACCGCAATGCCGAAAATGAACATAACCAGCAATGTGATGCGCGCAACCATCATCACCTGACGATCAGTGGCCTTGCGGTAGAGCAATCCGCGGAAAATATTCTCACCGACCGCGGAAGCGCCGATAATCAGGTATGACGACGACGAGCTCATGGACGCGGCGAAAATGCCCGACACCACGATGCCGCACATGAAGCTCGGCAGCAGCGCCTGCGAAACCACGATGAAAATGTTCTCCGCCGCGGACTGCGTGACGAACTGCGTCGGCATCATCGCACGGCCGACCAAACCGATGCACACGCCGCACGCCAGCGACACCACACACCATGTGGTTGCGATGATACGGGACTTTTTGATCTCTTCAGAACTGCGAATCGACAGGAATCGCACGAGCACCTGCGGCATACCGAAATAGCCAAGGCCCCACGCAAGCATGGAAATCATGGTGATCACGCCGTATTCGGTAGGAGCGCCGAACATGGCCTGGCCAGCCTTGACAATCTGCTCGCCGGCATCGTTCAGGATTGGCGTGGCCATTTGCGTGCCGTCAAGGAATCCTGGAATGCCTTTGAGGAAGGCGACGGTATTGTCGACGCCGCCGACGGATGCCACGGAACCGATGAACACCACGGCCAGCGCGAAGAACATGAGCAAGCCTTGGATGAAGTCGGTCACGACCACGGAAAGATAACCGCCGATCAAGGTGTAGGCGAACACGATGGCCGCACCGATCACCATGGTCAGGTGGTAGTCCCAGCCGAACAGGGTCGAGAAAAAGTTTGCCGACCGTCACGAAGCAGCTGCCGACATACACGCAGAAAAATACGAGGATGATCAACGCCGCGATGGTGGAGACGATGTTGCGTTTGTCATGGAATCGTTTGGAGAAGAAGTCCGGAATGGTGATCGCGTCACCTGCCACCACGGAGTAGCGGCGCAAACGGCGTGCGACGAGCTTCCAGTTGAGGTAGGTGCCGAGAGCCAGGCCGAGGGCCGTCCACAGCGGGTCGGCGGCACCGGTGAAGTAGGCGACGCCCGGCAGTCCCATGAGCAGCCAGCCGCTCATATCGGAGGCTTCGGCGCTCAATGCCGTCAGCCATGGACCAACGCCTCGACCACCCGCGAAATACTGACGAGTGGAGGAATTGGACCGCTTGGAGTAGATGAAGCCGATGGTGAGCATGGCCACAAAATAGATGACCATCGCCAGCAGCACCCAAAAATCTTTGGTAACCATGAATTCTCTCTTCTTAGATTGCTAGCCGAATTTCTTTCGAATCTCTTTCTTCAAATCTCTGTCGAAACGAATTTCTTTCGAATCTCTTCTGAAAAAAAATATGCGATTGTCCCAATGTACCGGTCGAACATTGCGACAATCGCATTTATCTCATTTACGCGCCCAAATGCCGAAACGGATCAAATATCGTATCTCCAAGACTTATCGGTGATAACGCGAGCCATGGCTAGGCCGATCGGCAGACAGATAATCACCATGAACGCGCGGAAAGCCCAGTCGAGGGCGTTCAAGGTGTCGAATTGGCCGAGGTGGAACATGGCTTGATACATGTACAAACCGGGAACCATGATCACGATGGACGGCACGGTCAGGCAGATGCGCGGGTAGCCGAGATGCGGGGCGAGCCAGCTGCGATGAACCGCAGAACGCCATGCGGAGGCAAGCAGGCCTGCGAGCAGTGCGCCGATGAATGCGCCGGCTTCGGCGGGAACGCCCATGTCAACGATTTCCAAACGCAAGGTGTCAGTAATGGCGCCAATGGTGGCGGCGACAAGGCACATGCGCTGCGGCGAGTTGAACATGGTGGAGAAGCCCCAGACGCCGATGAATGCGAACACGAAACGCAACAGGCAATTGACAACCGGATTGAGTCCCAACGGCTCGAATCCTTCCGGATTCAAATGCACGATCGAAGCGACCATCCAGCCTGCGAGCGTCGCCATCAAAATAATGCACAACACGTACGCAACGCGCTGAATACCTGACGGAAAATCAATCTTCGCCATATCAAGTCCGCCCGTAATCAACGGGAATCCAGGAATCACAAACAGCATGGCACCGATGTAAGCCGTGTCATGCTGCAATGCGACGGGCTCGAAAATACCAATCAATCGCAGGGTGCCCGTGCAGGCGAGTGCCGCGACGGCCACGCATACGAACGTCACGAAGAACTGGTTGAGATGGTGGGCGAACAGGCGGCGGCGCAGCCAGTGGCCAAGTCCCGCGCCAATGAACGCGCCGATCATGTCGAAGGGGCCGCCGCCAAGCAGGAACACGAAGGATGCGCAGGCGCAGGCCGAGGCGAATCCTGCGAACGCCGGCGAATACAGGGGCTTGCGCCGTTCGATCATGTTGAGTCGTTCGTGCGCTTGACGAACGGTGATGCCTTGCGTTTGGTTCTTTTCTTTGCCGACATGGTCGAAATGTTCGGCGTATTGGCCTTTTGGCGGCTTATGATTGCGATTTTTGCGCGCTTTTTTCGTGGTCGATTCGCTTGACGTAACGTTGGCCGCGCTGGCGGTTTCACGCTTGGTTTCACGCTTGGTTTCACGTTCAGCTTCACGTTCAGCTTCACGTTCACCGCGATTATGCTCGCTTGCCGCTTCAATGTCACGCAAGTGCAGCGGCTGTGCGGTGGTATCGGTCGCTTCGGCGCGTTCCGTCACCATTTCAAGCGCGTCGAGCACGGGATCGTCGGACCCCTCCTGATTCTGTTCGGCCTTCTGACGTTCGCGAAGACGCTTCGACAGGTCGGCCGACACCTGCGACGCATCACGCTTGTCAAGATGCTGCATAAGCCCTTCGGACACGTCGGACTGGCTGTGATACATCGACCCTTTGCCGAGGTTCACGTTGAACCAGTCAGCGAAGTGCTCGAGCAGCCAGATGCGTTCCGTATTGACGCCGGTGGTTGGCAGGTCGATGACTTCGGTGATGCGGTCTTTGCCATCGGTGCAGGAGGCTTCGATGTCGGTGAGGTTCACGTCGGCGCGTACGTGCACGCCCAGCGGGTAGGCGATGCGGTGCATCATTTCGCGGACACGGAAACTTCCGGTGCCCGCGCCAAGATCGAGCATGCCGACGCGTACGATCACGCTGGCTTTTGCCGCGATTCCCGCTTCAGCAACCGGCTTGTCCCAATCCCGTTCGATATCTTCCATATCGAGCGGAATGGAGTGCGTATGGAATTTGCTGACGGCCGAAGCGCTTTTTTCCGCGCTTTCGAAATTTGTCTCATGTTCATGTTCGTATTGTGCGCTCACAAGTTCAGGTCTAACGTGTGGGCTGGTCGGAGGATTTTCGAAATTTCAGTCGATTTCACTTTGTGGACACCACCGGACCACGATGCGGACATTTTCGGTATTTCCGTAACCAAACTGTCGATTTGCCGCGCATACAATGGTCGTGCATTACCGACCGAACTTAGGGCTGTGGGCTCGCAACAGATGGCCAAAACAATCGCGGAGGTGCCGCGAAGGACCAACAGACCGGGCAACCCGATGGTTCGGAGAAGGAGATCTGATGGCAGATAATAATCAACAGATCACGCCTGCGGACGCAGCTATCGTCTCGTCCGGCACGGGAACCAAGGGTCCCGAAGAGCGCGATCTTCCCGCATCCCTCAAAGAAGAAATGGATCTGTGTCTGCAGATTCTTCGCGAGGTCCTTGGCGAATTCGACGAAAAGCTGCTGGCGACATTCGATGAGGTGCGCGAATACGCACTGAATGCCAGCGCCGAACGCTTCGCCGGCATTCTGACTGATACCAATTCCGAGCAGGACGACCTGCAGAACGCGGTCAACACCATCGACAAGATGAATGTTGAAGACTCACAGCTGCTGGCCCGCGCATTCACGACCTACTTCCATCTCGCCAATCTGTGCGAGGAGAACTATCGCGTTTCCGTGCTGCATCAGCGCGAATCCAAGGTTGAGACACCGCGCCCGTCGATCCAGTCAACGAAATGACCTGCGCCTACCACCAGCTCATCAACGAGCTCGGTCCGGCCAAGGCAAAGGAACTGCTCGACCAGCTCGAGTTCCACCCGGTGTTCACCGCGCATCCGACCGAAGCCCGCCGTAAGGCCGTGGAAGGCAAGATTCGCCGTATCTCCCAGCTACTCGAAGCACATAAGCTGCTTGGCGGCTCGGACAAGAAGGAAAACTCCCGTCGTCTCTTCAACGAGATCGACGCGCTGTTCCGCACCTCCCCGATCGCGCTGAAGAAGCCGACCCCGGTTGAGGAAGCGGATACGATTCTCGACATCTTCGACAACACGTTGTTCTACACCATTCCGCAGGTCTATCGCCGTTTCGATGATTGGATCCTCGGAGACAAGGCCGGCCTGGTGCCGCCGGTGTGCCCCGCGTTCTTCCATCCGGGCAGCTGGATCGGTTCCGACCGCGACGGAAACCCGAACGTCACCGCCAAGGTGAGCCGTCAGGTGGCTCGCAAGTTCAGCGATCATGTGCTGGGAGCGCTCGAGATCGAGACCCGCCATATCGGCAAGAACCTGACCATGGAATCCACCACGACGCCGCCAAGCGCCGAGCTCAAGAGCCTCTGGAGCCACCAGAAGGAAATGAGCGAGCGTCTGACCGACAAGGCCGCTCTGATTTCCACCAAGGAAATGCATCGCGCCGTCATGCTGGTCATGGCCGACCGTCTTCGCGCCACCATCGACCGCGATGTCGACCTGATGTACCACTCCTGCGAGGATTTCATCGCCGATCTGAAGATCGTGCAGCGTTCCCTCGCCGATGCCAACGCCAAGCGTTCCGCCTACGGCCCGCTGCAGGATCTGATCTGGCAGGCCGAAACCTTCGGCTTCCATATGGTCGAGATGGAGTTCCGTCAGCACTCCGTGGTGCATTCCCGCGCTTTGGAAGACATCCGCGAGCACGGCCTGCACGGCGAGCGCGGCGAACTGCAGCCGATGACGCACGAAGTGCTCGACACCTTCCGCGCCCTCGGTGCCATCCAGAAGCGCAACGGCCTCAAGGCCGCCCGCCGCTACATCATCTCCTTCACCAAGAGCGCCCAGAACATCAAGGATGTCTACGAGCTGAACCGTCTGTCGTTCGCACGCCCCGAGGACGTGCCCACCATCGACGTGATCCCGCTGTTCGAGCAGCTTGAGGATCTGCAGAACTCGGTGGACGTGCTCGAGGAAATGATCAAGATCCCTGAGGTTCAGGCTCGTCTGAAGGCCACCGGCAACAAGCTCGAGGTCATGCTCGGTTACTCCGACTCCTCGAAGGACGCCGGCCCGACCTCCGCCACGCTGGCCCTGCACTCCGCTCAGGAGCGCATTGCCAAGTGGGCTGAGTCGCACGACATCGATCTGACCCTGTTCCATGGCCGTGGCGGCGCCGTAGGCCGTGGCGGCGGCCCGGCCAACCGTGCCGTGCTCGCACAGCCGGTCGGCTCCGTGAAGTGCCGCTTCAAGCTCACCGAGCAGGGCGAGGTCATCTTCGCCCGTTACGGCAACCCGGTGCTGGCCATCCGCCACGTCGAGTCCGTGGCTGCGGCGACCTTGCTGCAGTCCGCGCCGAGCGTGGAGAAGCGCAACACCGAGATGACCGAGAAGTATGCCGACATGGCAAGCAAGCTCGACGAAGTCGCACACAATCGCTTCCTGGATCTGCTGAATACTCCGGATTTCGCACCGTGGTTCTCGATCGTCACGCCGCTGACCGAAATCGGCCTGCTGCCGATCGGCTCCCGCCCGGCCAAGCGTGGCCTCGGCGCCAAGTCGCTCGACGACCTGCGTACGATTCCGTGGATCTTCTCTTGGGCTCAGGCACGCATCAACCTCGCTGCATGGTATGGCCTCGGATCCGCCTGCGAGGCGTTCGGCGATCTCGCCACCCTGCGTCAGGCGTATGAGGATTGGCCGCTGTTCTCGACGTTCATCGACAATATCGAGATGTCGTTGGCTAAGACCGACGAGCGTATCGCCAAGATGTACTTGGCACTCGGCGACCGCGAGGACCTCAATGAGAAGGTGCTCAACGAGATGGAGCTCACCCGCGAATGGGTGCTCAAGATCGTCGGCGATGAGTGGCCGTTGCAGCACCGCCACGTGCTCGGTCAGGCCATCCGCATCCGCTCGCCGTATGTGGACGCATTGTCTGTCACCCAGGTGCTCGCCCTGCGTTCGCTGCGTAAGCGCGTCGATAAGGAAGAGCTCACGCACGGACAGAAGGCGAACTACACCTACCTGATCCTGTGCACCGTGTCGGGTGTCGCAGCAGGCCTGCAGAACACCGGCTGATTTTAGCCAGTTTCTTTACAGGGTCCCCGTTCGCACTGCCGATCGGGGACCCTTTTTCATACCCATATCTGCCTTATATATGGCAGAATCGGACCTTGTCATGAGCCTTCTCGCTTATATATGGCAGACCATCATGCGAAAAACCCACTTCAGGGGTACATTTTTCCGGTTTTTCACCTTCGGGACTGCCATACATAAGCGAAATATCACCGGACAGAACACGAAATCTGCCATACATAAGCGAGATATCGCTCTATTTCCCAGCGAACGGTCAGACCAAAACGTATGATGTTGGCTAGCCTGAACAATGAGGGGTGGAGTCAATGGCAGACGAACTGTTTGTAGACCAGAACGAGGTCGAAGGTACGGCAAGCGGCGTTTGGAGCCGCATGCTGGCAGGTAATCGCAGGTTTGCGGAGGGCAAACCGGAACATCCGAATCGTGGCGCTGAAGCACGCGAGGCACTTGTGGACACACACGCACCGGAAGCGGCCGTACTGAGCTGCTCCGACGCGCGGGTAAGCCCGGATATTATTTTCGATTCCGGTCTTGGCGACCTGTTCACGGTTCGCACGGCCGGTCAAATAATCGACGAAGCCGTACTTGCGTCCCTGGAATACGCGGTGACCGTACTCGGCGTACGTTTGCTGGTGGTGCTCGGCCATCAGAATTGCGGTGCGATCAAGCAAGTTTCCAAGGATTACGAGGCGCTACTGCACGAACTGACCGCCGATGCCGAGGATTCGCTGATGGCCGCCGACAGCATTTCCGACATCGACGAACGCATCTGCGATTCGGATTCGATCATGATGCGCACTGTCGGTTTCTCGATCTGGCAGGCACACGAGTCGGAATTGGAATCCAGCGAAGATTTCGAACGCGTGCACATCGCGCGCACCATCGAACTCTTGGTGGAACAATCCGAAGCGATCCAGCAGGCGCTGGCAGCCGACAAACTCATGATCGTCGGCGCAAGGTACCAGCTGGACTCCGGCAAAGTCGAGGTTCTCAGCTTCTGAAACGGATTACAATTCGGAAAACGGAGATTTGCAAAACAGAGATCCAAAAAGAACAATCCGAAGCTAAGCAATCTAAGAATAATTGAGAAAATCCAAGAAAATCAGGGAGATACAGACACTTTGACATACTGCCCCGATAGAGTGGAACCATGTCTCTAGGTTTGAACATTCTCCTGATCTTCGTTTTTCTGTTGCTCGGATCGGTTTTCGCCGGCACCGAACTGGCGTTGGTCAGCCTGCGTGGATCGCAGATCGACCAGATGGAACAGGAGGATGCCCGCGGAAAGCGCGTCGCACAAATCGCGCGAGATCCGAACACGTTTTTGTCGACCGTGCAGATCGGCGTGACGTTGAGCGGTTTTCTTTCCGCATCGTTCGGCGAATCGTCGATTTCGCCTTATATTGTGCCGATCGTCGAAAGTTGGGGCGCGCCGACGAGCGTGGCCGCTCCCCTGACCACCATCGTGCTGACGTTGATTATTTCGTACTGTTCGATCGTGATTTCGGAGTTGGTGCCGAAGCGTATCGCCATGCAACGCAACGAGCAGATCGCGCGTGCCGTGGTGCCCGCGATTCACGTGTTTTGCGAAGGTGTGCAAGCCGATTATTTGGCTGATCGGCAAGAACACGAACATTATCGTGCGCATGCTTGGTTTCGACCCGAATGAAACCGACAGCGAAGTGTCCGACGAGGAGCTGCGCGTACTCGTCAACACCAATACGAACTTGAGCAAGGATGAGCGCACGATTCTCGACGACGTGTTCGACGCGTCCGAAACGATCGTGGCCGAAGTGATGCGCCCGCGTGCCGACGTGGTTTTTTTTTTTTGGATGGCGATATGCCGATTGAGGAGGCGGCCGCATATGTGCGAGAAATGCCGTATTCCCGCTATCCGGTGACCGGCAAGGATTTCGACGATGTGCTTGGTTTCGTGCATGTGCGCGACCTGCTTGACATTCGCGATCCAGAGGCGAAGACGGTTGCCGACGTGACGCGCGAGGGCATTTCGCTGCCGGGCACGTCGAAACTGCTGCCAAGCCTTGAGCTGCTACGTAAGCGCGGCATTCATCTGGCGGTGGTCATCGACGAATATGGCGGCACCGACGGCATCGTCACGTTGGAGGATATGACCGAAGAACTGGTCGGCGATATTCGCGACGAATATGATCTGCCGGAAGAGAAAGGCGGCGAGCGCACGGAGCGTGCCGCGTTCGTCAATGGCGTCGCCACGATCGAAGGCGGCATGACGATTGAGGATTTCGCCGATTTGACCGGTATTGAGCTGGAAGACGGTCCGTACGAGACGGTTGCTGGCTATTTCCCCTGGCGCATACTGGAAAGATGGGCGAACTCGGCGACGTGCTGCCTTCCGACGACGGTTATGACATGACCGTCACGCAAGTGATGGCCGTCGTATCGAAACGTTGGAAATCCGCAAGCATACTGTTGACGGCGACGCTGCGAAAGCTACGAAATAATCAAAAATAAAACGAAAATAAAATAGACTTGCGATTATTGATGCTGATTTTTACACAATCAACATCAGTAATCGCAAGTCTGCTCTGTGATTAAATCCGCAGATTTAATCACAGATTCAGCCGCGCAGCGTGGGATGGCATTCGTCATTCCACCATGCAAGAACTGCGCGATATTGGCGCGGATATGCTCGCAGGATGCGTGGAATTTGGCCTGTTCGCTTTCGGTGAGTGTGGGATTGAGGACTTCTTCGACGCCGTTCGCGCCGATGATGCACGGCAGGCTTGCATAATTGCCGCTTTCGCCTTGTTCGCCGGTAAGCAGCGTGGAGCAGGCGGTCGCATAGTGTTCGTCGCAGAGCACGGCTTGCGTAAGGCGTGCCGCGGTGGCTGCAATGGCGTATTCCGTGCACTCTTTGCCGGCGTACACGCGATACCCGCCTCGGCGGGCGTCCTTCTCGGTTTCGTCCTCGTCAAGGGTGAATCGTTGCGGATTGTCTTGCGCGAGTTGAGCGAGCGGCTTGCCTGCGATGTTCACGTTCGACCAGTAGGCGAACTGCGAATTGCCATGCTCCCCCAGCATGTATGCGCCGATTGATTTCTGATCCACGTTGACGCGTTTCGCGATGGCGTTGCGCAGTCGTGCGGAATCCAACGCGGTTCCGGTGCCGATTATTTTGCACGGATCATAGCCGGTGATGTGCCAGATTTCGGTTGCGACCACATCGCACGGATTTGAGATGGTGATGATCACACCGTGGAAGCCTGCGTTGAACAGTCGGGAGATCCAGGTGCGTGCAATGTCGGTGGTGACGAACAGTTCGCCGTCACGATCTTTGGCGCTGGTTTTCACGTCGCCGGCAGCGTTGATTACCACGTCGCAGTCGGCTAGCTGCTCGTATTGCGTGCCGTAGTTGCCGATCACGCAGTTATGCGGATAGAAACCCAACGTGTCACTTAAATCCTGACATTCGCTGACTACTTTTTGCTCGTTGATGTCGCACAGCTTCAGTTCTTCGGACAGTCCTGCGGAAAGCACGGCATTTGCAACATGCGCGCCCACGTGTCCGATTCCGATAATGCCGACTTTTCTCAATACAGCCATGGCCGGTCCCTTCCTCACTTGTTCGATCTTCCTGCATGACTGTTCGCATGCAAACGTTTCAGCTGACATGATTGTATGCTTGCGAATCGCGGATGTTCAGCATTTTGAACATCTTATGGACACAAAAAGCTATACGAATCACCTATACGTCGTTATCAAACATTCGCAAGCCGTGGCAAGTCATGGCAATCCGCGCAATGTGACGGCAGTGGCGTGATATCGCAAGTATTTCAACACCACAGGCAACGCAACAGCATCGTCCTACGCAAACTCATCGCAGCATGGCAGCGTGACGGCGAACGCAACAGCATCGCAAGCGTCACAACACAACATGACGGTTCAGCTCCCGCCGCAATTGCCTCCATTGCGGCAAATATGCGCTCATACGCCGCTGAAAGTCCTCTCCGTGCCCGTTTTCCCACAGGTGCGTCATTTCGTGCACAAGCACGTATTCCAGGAATCTGGGATCCATAAGACCAAGTTGCAGGTTGAGTCGGATGCGGCCGGTTTTCGGCGTGCATGACCCCCATCGCGACGTCATGATGCGTAACGTGATATGCGTCGGCTTCCGCCCGATGATCGGCGACCATTTCGCAAGCAGCACCGGCAGTTGCGCATTGATGGCCCGTACGGCCCGTTCCTTCGCCGCGTCGTTCCACACGAAAACGCGCGGATTATTCAAGCTATTGGGATCGCCCGGATTGTTTCGATCGCCCACGCCGCCCGAATTTTCCAGGCCATTCAGATTATCCGGACCATGCGAACCATTCACACGGTCCAAACCATTGAAATCGCTTTGACGGATCTGTTCATCCTTGGCTTGCAGCATGGTGCGTCGCGCACGTTCGATCCATGGTTTGCGTTCCGTCACAAATCGTGCGATTGCCGCTTGCGACATGCGAGAAGGTGCGGAGATGACGATTTGCGCGTTCGGCGGTTTGATGCGCAGGTACATGTTTTTGATGGCTTTACGCACGATGGTCACCGTCATTCCAGCGATTTGCGTGGTTTCTTCGGATAGCGTGCGATTACGGTTGCGCACTCCCCTGCTGGCTCTCCCACTATTGTTACGCTGGCTACGATGATTGTTCGGCATGTCTGCATTATGTCACGACACGCCGAAGACACACCTTGTATTGACTTTCTCTGAAATTCGCGTATTATTTCAATTCGTTGTGCTTAACAGTGCAGCAGGAACGGGCCCGTAGCTCAGGTGGTTAGAGCGCATCCCTGATAAGGATGAGGTCGGAGGTTCAAGTCCTCCCGGGCCCACAGTGATTAAGAGCGGCGCGGCCGCTTTTTTTCAACTATGGGGCTATAGCGCAGCTGGTAGCGCATCTGCTTTGCAAGCAGAGGGTCGCCGGTTCGAACCCGGCTAGCTCCACGGGGCTATGGCGCAGCTGGTAGCGCATCTCCATGGCATGGAGAGGGTCAGGGGTTCGAATCCCCTTAGCTCCACAGACAGGGTTTCCGGTGATTTCCGGAAACCCTTTTTTCATATCCAAAATCCAAAATCCAAAATCCAAACCAGCATCCCAATTCCGCCAGTCACTGGAGAAAACCGGACGCAGCCAAGCACCTCACAGTCCAAAACCTCCATCGAGTGGAAGAATCCTCCCACCAACAAGCCTCCCAGCATCCCAAAACCTCCAGTCACTGGAGAAAACTAGACGCAACCAAGCACCTCACAGTCCAGATTCCTCCAGTCACTGGAACATATGACCTGCTGAGGCACCTCCAGAGTCCGTATTATTCCAGCGCATGGAAGAATCATCCCGCTGAAAGACCATTGCAAAAGGACGTCTCAGGCGGGGCTTGCGTCACCGCTTGAGACGTCCTTGAATTATTGATTATTACGATCGCTTGCGATGACTACCGCACTGCGACTGCACCGGCAACAGTGTCGGAATCGTTCGGCACGTTCTGTGTATTCCGTGCATTCTGCTTGGCAAGTTCGTCGCGGATTTGCTGCAACAGCAGGATCGTCTGCTCTTCGGTGGAGATTTCCGGCTCTTTGGCAGCTTCCTCCTCGGCTTTGCTCCGTTCTTCCGCAAGCTTGGTTTTGGCGAGCAACGCCTCGGTCACGTCACGGAATTTGTTGATCGGCACGAGAATGCAGAAATACACGGCCGCCGCGATAATCAGGAAATTCAATATCGCGCCAAGTACCGCGCCGAACGAAACCGTCGCATTATTGAATGTGATTGCCAGCAGACCACCCATATTCGGTTTGCCGAAAATCATGGCGATGAACGGATTAATCACATTGTTGACAATAGAGTTAACCACTGTGGTGACGGCACCGCCCATGACGACACCGACCGCCATGTCGATCATGTTGCCGCGTGCAATGAATTTCTTAAATCCTTCAATCATGATGATTCCCCCATTATGTGAGATCGTGAGATGTTATTGCGGACGTACTCTCTCCCACGCTTTCCGCATTTCCATCCTATAGGCAACACAAGGCACGGCAATCCCGTAAAAGAAGCAGGTTCAGAACCAGCACTCGCAAAAAAGCGTCTCCAAATCCTGAACAAGGTCTTGTGCCGTCCATATTCGTGCACATAGAATGAGACCGTCTATTGGTAACCCAACTATCCCGAAGGGGAAGAATATGCTCACTGACGAGTACGTCAAGCGCGTGTACGCGCAGGTCGAGAAGCGCGACGGCGACCAGCCGGAGTTCCTGCAGGCCGTTCGCGAGGTTTTCGAAAGCCTCGAGCCGGTGGTTGCGAAGCATCCGGAATATGAGAAGGCGGGCGTGCTTGAGCGCATCGTCGAGCCGGAGCGCGTGGTGAAGTTCCGCGTCGCATGGACCGACGATGAGGGCAAGGTGCAGGTCAACCGCGGTTACCGCATCCAGTTCAACTCCGCGATCGGCCCCTACAAGGGCGGTCTGCGCTTCCACCCGAGCGTGAACGAAGGCGTCATCAAGTTCCTCGGCTTCGAGCAGATCCTGAAGAACTCCCTGACCAGCCTGCCGATGGGCGGCGGTAAGGGATCCGACTTCGACCCCAAGGGCAAGTCCGACGCCGAAGTCATGCGTTTCTGCCAGGCCTTCATGACGGAACTGTGCCGTCACATCGGCCAGTTCACCGACGTCCCGGCCGGTGATATCAACGTGGGCGGCCGCGAGATCGGCTACCTGTTCGGCCAGTACAAGCGCATCCGCGACGAGTATTCCGGCGTGTTGACCGGCAAGGGGCCTCGAATTCGGCGGCTCCCTGGCTGTACCGAAGCCACCGGTTACGGCCTGTGCTACTACACCGCCGAGGCAATGCGCGTGCTGCGCAACGATTCCTTCGAAGGCAAGACCGTGGTCATCTCCGGCTCCGGCAACGTGGCCATCTTCGCCACCGAGAAGGCTCAGGCCCTCGGCGCGAAGGTTGTGACCGCCTCCGATTCCAACGGCTACATCTACGATCCGAACGGCATTCAGCTCGACGTGGTCAAGGACATCAAGCTGGGCCACCGCGGCCGCATCAAGGAATACGCCGAGCGTGTGCCGGGCTCCGAATATCACGAGGGCTGCAAGGGCGTGTGGACCGTTCCGTGCGATATCGCCCTGCCGTGCGCCACCCAGAACGAGATCGACGAGGAATCCGCCAAGGCTCTCATTGCCAACGGCTGCACCGTGGTGTGCGAAGGCGCCAACATGCCTTCCACTCCGGAGGCAATCGCCGTCTACCAGTCCAATAACGTGCTCTATGGCCCCGCCAAGGCCGCGAACGCAGGTGGCGTGGCAGTTTCCGGTCTCGAGATGAGCCAGAACTCCTACCGCCTTTCCTGGACCTTCGGAGAGGTCGACGGCAAGCTCAAGTCCATCATGGAGAACATCGTCGCCAACTCTCTGGAAGCCGCCAAGGAATACGGCCACGAGGGTGATCTGATGCTCGGCGCCAACGCTGCCGGCTTCGTGAAGGTCGCCAACGCCATGGTCGCCCAGGGCGTGCTCTGATCTAGCCGATCTAGCCGGTTTAGCCAATCTAGCCAATACGGCTGGCTCATCGAAATACATTGAGGGTCTGTCTGGTTTCATTCCAGACAGACCCTCTTTTCGTATTTCAACACGTACTTCAGCGCACCCAATCTAGTTGCAGTCACATTTGAAACAATCACTCAAAATCACGATAGTTCCGGTTATAACTGAAACTATCTCTAAAAATCGCAATAGTTTCAGCTATAACCGCAACTTCCTCTCGCGCAGCTCCACTATCTCGCTTATATATGGCAGCCTTGGTAGGAAAAATGACCCAAAACATACCCCCGAACGGGCTTTTTCGCAAGTTGACCTGCCATATATAAGCGAGATGGTACAGGTCGGAAGGCAAAATCTGCCATATATAGAGCAGATATGGGCAGATTGCAGGCAGGGGAGAGGCAGATAGGGTTTGGAGTACGGTAAGAGACAGACTGGTCTAGAAAATACGAAGACGGTCTGTGCCGTGATGGGAATCACGATACAGACCGTCTTGTTGCGTTTGAGTTTGCTATCGCTGCTACTGACGGCGCACTGCGCTATTTCAGCATTACATGCGACGCTCGCGGACGCTATCGCCGCTCGCTGCCATTAATAGCGCACTGCGCTATTAATCATCTCCAAGCGTGACGTGGATGCCACCGACGAGGGTGCTCACCACGTTGTACAGCAGCGTGAGAATCACCACGAGCACGGTGATCAGCACCACTTCCACAATGGAGAAGATGGTGACGGCGCTCAGCACAGTGCCCAACGAGAACACGTTGGTCAGGTCGAATCCGCCAGCGTCCAAGCCAGTGGAAGACACAATCTGCGTAACTTGGTCGAACACGCCGACCACGTTCAGCATGCCCCACAGCAAAGCCACCGCGACAATCTGAATGATGCCTCCCGCGATGGAAAGCATGAACGCCACCTTGGCGGCCGACCATGCATCGATACGCGTCAGAGACAGGCTCATACGGCGTGCACGCGGAGCGCCGCCGCGACGCTTCTCACGGACCTTCACACCGCCGGAAGCGGAGGAGGCACCCTCGTGCGCCTGAACCTGATCCGCACCAATCAGCGGCTGGCTGGAAGCGGAACGTGCCACGCGCGGTGCCTGCCCAACCTCCGGCATTTGCTGTCCTTCGATGTTCTCGCTCATCGTTGCTCCTTGCAAGATTGTGCCCAGTTCTTAGCTGAGGCTACCAGTTTTCGCAGACGATTGCCTGTCTTGTCTTCATGCCTCTACATTCTCGCCATCGCCGTTGCCAGCGTTGGCTTCAGTAGCGGCTTCAGACGATGCCGAAGCACCCTCGTTCACGGTTGCGTTCGTCCCATGTTCCGCGGATTCCGTTTTTTCCGCAGATTCGCCAGATTCCGCGGATTCGTCATCCTTCTCCTCGTTGCGTGCGATGGAGATGATCTCGTCGTTCTTGTCCGGCTTGGCGAACGTCACACCTTGGGTGGTGCGGCCGGTGCGCTTGACCTCGTCGACGTTGGAACGGATGACCTTGCCGGACTTCATGATGGCCATGATCTGGTCATCTTCCTCAACGATCACCGCGCCCACGAGGGAGCCACGGCCTTCGGCGAGCTGCACGGCCTTGACGCCAAAGCCGTTACGGCCTTGCAAACGGTATTCGCTGATGGCGGTGCGCTTGGCGAAGCCCTCGTTGGTAACCACGAACAGATCCTTGTCGGAATCGCCCCAGACCACGTCCATGGCCAGCAGCTCGTCGCCTTCGCGGAACTTCATGCCCTGCACGCCTGCGGTCTGACGGCCCATCGGGCGCAGCTGCTCGTCGTTGGCCTGGAACTTCAGGCTCATGCCCAGCTTCGACACAAGAATGATGTCATCCTCTGCGTTGCACAGTGCGGCACCGATCAGCTCGTCGGCGTTCTCGCCGTTCTCGCCGGTCATAAGGCGCACTGCGATCAGTCCGCCCTGACGCGGGGAATCGTATTCGGCGAGCGCGGTCTTCTTGACCTTGCCGGAACGGGTGGCGAGCACCAGATACTTGGCCACTTCGTAGTTCGGAATCGACAGCACGGTCTGGATCGTCTCGTCCGGCCCGAACTGCAGCAGGTTGGCCACATGCTGTCCCTTGGAATCGCGCGATCCCTCCGGCAGCTCGTACGCCTTCAGGCGGTACACGCGTCCTTGTTGGTGAAGAACAGCAGCCAGTTGTGCGTGCTGGTGAGGAAGAAGTGGTCCACCACGTCGTCCTCGCGCAGCTGCGCCCTTGATGCCCTTGCCGCCGCGATGCTGCGCACGGTATTCGTCGGCCTTGGTGCGCTTGATGAAACCGGGTGTGTAACGGTTACGACCACGTTTTCTTCCGCGATCAGATCTTCGACGTTCATTTCGCCGGAGTACGGCAGGATCTTAGTTCGACGTTCGTCGCCATACTTGGACACGATTTCGTCAAGCTCGTCGCCCACGATCTTGCGCTGGCGCTCCGGCTTGGCGAGAATGTCGTTGTAGTCGGCGATGCGACGCATCAGTTCGTTGTGCTCGTCGAGGATCTTCTGACGTTCCAATGCGGCCAGTCGGCGCAGCTGCATGGCCAGAATGGCGTCGGCCTGCACTTCATCCACGTCCAGCAGGTCCATAAGGCCCGTGCGCGCGGTTTCCGCGGATTCGGAAGCACGAATAAGCGCGATGACCTCGTCGATCATGTCGAGGGCCTTCAGATAGCCCTGCAGAATGTGGTCGCGTTCCTCCGCCTCACGCTTGAGGTATGCGGTACGGCGTGCGATGACTTCCAGCTGGTGGCCCACCCAATGGCGGATGAAGGCATCCAAAGACAGCGTGCGCGGCACACCGTCGACCAGCGCCAGCATGTTGGCGCCGAAGGTCTGCTGCAGCTGGGAGTGCTTGTACAGGTTGTTGAGCACGACCTTCGGCACGGCGTCGCGCTTGAGCACGAGCACGAGACGCTGGCCGGTACGACCGGAGGTTTCGTCGCGCATGTCGGCGATGCCCTGGATCTTGCCGTCGCGCACCGCTTCGCGGATGGAGACGACCAGTCGGTCAGGGTTCACCTGGTACGGCAGCTCGGTGATCACGAGGCACATGCGGCCCTTGATCTCTTCGGTGTTCACCACCGCGCGCATGGTGATCAGACCACGGCCGGTACGGTAGGCCTGTTCGATGCCCTTATGTCCGAGAATCGTTGCGCCAGTAGGGAAGTCCGGTCCCTTGATGATGCGGATCAGGTTTTCGAGCAGCTCTTCGCGGCTTGCGTCCGGGTGGTCGAGCGCCCAATGCACGCCTTCGGCCACCTCGCGCATGTTGTGCGGAGGAATGTTGGTGGCCATACCCACGGCGATGCCAGACGAACCATTGCACAACAGGTTCGGGAATCGTGCCGGAAGCACGGTCGGCTCCTGTGTCTTGCCATCGTAGTTCGGCAGGAAATCGACGGTGTCTTTGTCGATGTCGCGAACCATTTCCATGGCGAGCGGAGCCATACGGCATTCGGTGTAACGCATTGCCGCGGCCGGATCGTCGCCGGGGGAGCCGAAGTTGCCCTGGCCGTCGACCAGCGTGTAGCGCATAGACCACGACTGTGCCATACGCACCAACGTGTCGTAGATCGCGGAATCGCCGTGCGGATGGTACTTACCCATCACTTCGCCGACCACGCGGGCGCACTTGGAGTAGCCGCGGTCGGGGCGGTAGCCGCCGTCGTACATCGCGTAGATCACACGGCGATGCACCGGCTTCATGCCGTCGCGCACGTCCGGGAGCGCACGGTCCACGATCACGGACATGGCGTATGCCAGGTATGAATCGCGCATTTCCTGCTGCAGATCCTTCTTCTGGATGCGTTCGCCCACCATCAGGCCGTAATCGGTGTTGTCGGCCTCCTGCGGGCTCAACGGCTCCATGGAGCCGTCAGGCACGAACTGGCCGTCTTCGTTGCTGTTGTTTTCGTCTGCCAACTTCTAAGTCCTTCTAAATCATTATGAAACCTTGCCTGAAGTCCTTGAAATCCCTACGCGTCGATCCAGCTGACGTTGCGGGCGTTGCGCTGGATGAACAGGCGGCGAGGTTCGACTTCGTCTCCCATGAGCATGGAGAAGGTTTCGTCGGCTGCGGCCGCGTCTTCGATCTGCACCTGCTTCAGAATGCGGTGGTCAGGATCCATGGTGGTTTCCACAGTTCCTGGTAGCTCATTTCGCCCAGACCCTTGTAACGCTGGATGCCTTCGCCCTTCGGCAGCTGACGGCCGGCGGCCTTGCCTTCGGCGAGCACGCGGTCGCGTTCGGCGTCGGTGTACACGAAGTCGTGCGCGCCTTTGGTCCACTTGAGTCGGTACAGCGGCGGCATGGCCACATACACGTAACCAGCGGTGATCATCGGGCGCATGTAGCGGAAGAACAGCGTCAGATTCAGGGTTGCGATATGCGCGCCGTCCACATCGGCATCGGCCATGATGATGACCTTGTGGTAGCGGACTTTGTTCAGGTCGAAATCCTCGCCGTAACCGCCGCCGACCGCGGTGATCAGCGATTCGATGGTTTCAGACTTCATCATGCGGTCAAGGCTTGCACGCTCAGTGTTGAGGATTTTGCCTCGCAACGGCAGGATGGCCTGCGTGATCGGGTTGCGTCCCTGAATTGCGGAGCCGCCTGCGGAGTCACCCTCCACGATGAACAGTTCGCATTCTTCAGGATTGTTGGACTGGCAATCCTTCAGTTTGTCTGGCATGCCCGCAGATTCGAAGATTGACTTACGGCGGGTATTCTCACGTGCCTTCTTGGCTGCAAGACGCGCACGGGAGGCTTCAATGGCCTTCTGAATGATGTTCTTGGCTTCGCTAGGATGCGCATCGAACCAGTCGCCGAGCTTGTCGGTCATCACACGCTGTACGAAGGTTTTCGCTTCGGAATTGCCGAGCTTGGTCTTGGTCTGGCCTTCGAACTGCGGGGTAGTGAGTTTCACCGACACCACTGCGGTCAGGCCTTCACGCACGTCGTCGCCGGAGAGGTTCTCATCCTTGTCTTTGAGGATGTTCTTTTCACGTGCGTAACGGTTGACGAGCGAGGTCAGCGCGGCGCGGAAGCCTTCTTCGTGGGTGCCGCCTTCGGTGGTGGAGATGGTGTTGGCGAAGGTGTGCACCGCTTCGGAGTATGCGGTGGTCCATTGCATGGCGATTTCCGCAGAAATGCCGATTTTCAGGTCTTCCGCTTCGAAATCGATCACGTCCGGTTCGACGGGGGTTGCCTTGCGGGACTTCACCAAGTAATCGACATAATCCTTGATGCCGTCGTTGTATTGGTAGGTGACCGTCTGATGCTTCGGTTCGGCATTGTCGTCGCTTTCGCCCGCGACTTCGTCTCCGGCCTGATCGGGTTCGCGCAAATCGGTCAGGGACAGTTTCAGCCCCTTGTTGAGGAACGCCATCTGCTGGAAGCGGTTGCGCAGGGTCTCGAAATCGTAGGTGGTGGTTTCGAAGATCGCGCCGTCTGCCCAGAAGGTCACGGAAGTGCCGGTGGACTCGTCTTCGCCCATCGGCTCGCCCTTGGCAAGACGTGCGGTCGGCTTCTGGTCGATGTAGGTCTGGGTCCAGTGGAAGCCCTGTCGGCGCACTTCGATGTCGACGCGGGTCGACAGCGCGTTCACCACGGAGATGCCCACGCCGTGCAGACCGCCGGAAACCGCATAGCCGCCACCACCGAACTTGCCGCCGGCATGCAGCTTGGTCATCACGGTTTCCACGCCGGAAACGCCTTCGCCCGGCACTTCGTCGACCGGAATGCCTCGGCCGTCATCCACCACGCGCACGCCGCCGTCCGGCAGAATCGTCACTTCGATGTGCGAAGCGTAGCCTGCCAGCGCCTCATCGACGGAGTTGTCGACGATCTCGTACACCAGGTGGTGCAAGCCTCGGGGGCCGGTGGAGCCGATGTACATGCCCGGGCGGATTCGCACCGCCTCAAGGCCTTCCAGAACCCTCAGATCGGAAGCGTCGTAATGCTCCGGAGCCAAGGTGTCATCGAGCTGCGCATCTTCGAGCTGATCGTTCTGGATCTGATCTTCCTGCGTGTTTTCAGCTGATTCGTTCAGCGAATCCGCATCAAGGTCTGCCACAGAGATTCCTTCCTGCATTTTTCCCGCCAATGAGGGTCATTCACGCAGGTGATACCACCTAGAACGCAAATAAAGGCCCCTTCTAGGCGTTTACATACACTGCTTGATATTCTACTCATGGAGGGGACAGAGCACCAGAGGCATTTATCCTTGAAATCCAGCCGTTTACCCCTGTTTTTTCGCTTTCGGAAACAACATTCGACCGTTGCGAACGGCCTGCTTGGAAGCGTCGCAGGGGGAATTCTTCGACGAAACGCTTTCAACGAACGTCTGATAGCACGTGGTGTCGCGCTAATATCGCGGCCTTCGTGTCATTCGTCCTCGGCTGAATCCCTGTTGCTGCGGGCCGGTGACGCGCACCTCGTTGATGGTCAGCCCCTCGAGCCTACGGCGAATGGTGTCGGTCAGCAACGGAATCATGTACGTCAAGGTAGTGGTCCATGCGGGGCTGTCGCATCGGATCGTCAGAATGCCGTCGCGCAGGTCGACGGGGTAGGAGTGGCGCGCGTTTTCGACGCCGACCACCTGATCCCAATGATTCTGCATCTGCGCGATTTTCAGATGCGGCGTCCAGGAACCTTGCGTTGCGATCACGTTGAAAAATATTGCCGACCGTCTGCGGGTCGCGTCCGTGTTTGCCGAAATTCTCCCACGCCTGCCGCGCACGTTCCTCACGTTCCTTATATCGGCCGGCACGTCGGCTGATACGTTCGAATACTTCGGCGGGCAACTTGCGTTGGTCGATATGCAATGTTTCGCAGATTGGAGGATTCGGCATCAGCGCTGCTCCTGTCGATTCACCGACTGTTGCGCTGCAGACGATTGCGCTGCAGATTCCCGTCCCGCGACAAGTTGCGCCATCATCGCCGTCAAATCGTCATGCTGTCCATCTTGCGATTGCCTGCGCAACGCGTCCACGTCGATCACATGCGCGTCCGCGTGAAAGCGCCCAGCATCCATGTGCGGAATATCGCTTGCCGCGGCGACGGTGATCAGCACCTGGTCCTGCCGCATCGCAAAATCGAGGATCTGCCCACGACGGGACTCGTCAAGCTGTGCGAACACATCATCGAGAATCACGATTGGCTTGCTTTCAAAATGTGCGGAAACCGCCTCGTATAGCGCCATTTTCAACGCCAAAGCCATGGTCCACATCTCACCGTTGGACGCGAATTCGCGTGCGGTCATATCGTTGAGCAGCAAAGTCAGGTCGTCGCGATGCGGACCGATCAGATTCTGCCCGCGCGCCACTTCGCCGGGGTAGATGCGTTGGAAATGGCGGCTGATCTCCGCGGCCGGATCGTCGAACAGCATCACTTCGTCGAAGGACGGCTCGTAGGCGAGCGCCGCCCGTTCGTCATCTCCCGCCAAAGACGCGTAGATCCGCGCAAAAGGCTCTTCCAAGCGTGAGATCACGTTGTTGCGGTCCCGCGTCAGCTGCATGCCGAGGTCGATGAATTGCCCCGTCCAGATTTCCAGCCCGCTTAAGACCGCCTGCTGGCCGTATTGCGGGTCGAGATTCGTGCCGTCGCCGAGTTGTTTGAGCAGTGCCGTGCGCTGTTTCGCCACGTGCGTGAACTGTTGCAGGGTCTGCGCATAGTGGGGGAGCAGCAGAGACGCGGCCTGGTTGATGAAGTTGCGTCGGGTTGCGGGATCCCCTGCTACCAGACGTTGATCTTCAGGGGTAAAGGAGACGGAGGGCGTGCGCCCGATGAGATCCCTCATATATTGAGATTTTCCGCCGTCGATGCGCGCTCGGTTAGCACCCCGTGCCACGATGGTCGCCTCGTAGGTGTGCTGCGTTTCACCGTCTTCCACGTTGGCTCGGATGGTGGCCGACGTGCACCCTTTTTCGATTAATGGCAGTGATGATGACGCGCGATGACTGGATCCTGTGGAAAGCACTTCGATGGCTTCCACGATATTGGTTTTGCCGAGTCCGTTGGCACCTTGCAGAATGTTGATTCCCGGTTTGAAATCGAGCACGCAATGTTCCCACGATCGGTAGTGGTCGAGTGCCAGTCGGGAAATATACATGCAAGATCCTTGAGATAGTGCGAATTTCTTACGTAAATAATCGCAATTAATCATGCAAATGGGCTGAACTGGCAATAACAGCCATGTTCAGCCCTATTTTTTGCGATGTATCCGCGTTTTCGTGTAGGTCAGCTTAGTTCAGCTGTTGAAGCGCATCGGCACGAGCAGGTAGCGGTAGTCCATGGATTCTTCGGAATCCGATTCCTGCTGGCCGTTGAACTCCACCGGCTTGACCGCGGTGGTCATCTTCATGCGTACGAACGGCTCGCTGATGGCGCTCAGGCCTTCGATCAGGTAGGCGGGATTGAAGGCCACGGTGATGTCTTCGCCATCCATGTCTATGTCGAGGATCTCCTTGGCTTGGGCTTCATCCACCGAGCCTGCGGTCAGCGTGAGTTCCTGGCTGGTGAAGGCCATGCGGATCGGAGCGTTGCGTTCGGCCACGAGGGACACGCGCTTGATGGCGCTGATGATATCCTGCTTGTTGATGACCGCATGAATCGGGTATTCGTCAGCGTACAGGCGGTCCACCGCGGGGAATTCGCCGTCGATCAGCTGTGAGGTGGATATGCGTCCGGCGTTCTCAAAGCCCAGCAGCGACGGATTCTCCGGATCGAAATCCACGACGATGTTTTGATGCTCGTCCAAGGAACGGGCCACATCGCGCAACAGTGCGCCGCGCACGAGTGCGGTGGTGTTGATGTCTGGGTTTTCCGGCGTCCAGGTGAAGCTCGAACGCGACAAGCGGAATCGGTCGGTGGAGCTCATGATGACCTTATCGCCTTGGAACTGCACGCGAATGCCGGTCAGTACCGGACGGTTCTCCTCGCGGGAAACAGCAACGGACGCCTGGGCGACGGCCTGTGCGAAGGTTTGGGCGTCCACCTGCCCCAGTTTGGCGGGAACCACCGGCAGATCCGGATACTCGTTATCCGGCATGAGCTGCAAGGTGAACTTCGACTTGCCGGACGTGATGGTCAGCGTGGAGCCGTCAGTGGACAGGTAGGTTTTCGCTGCTGGGAGCGACTTGGTGATATCTGCCAGCAGCTTGCCGAGTACCAGGATGGATCCGCTTTCATCAACGCCTGCTTCGATATGGTGGCGTGCGGAAATGGCGTAATTGAAGGCGGAAAGCTGGAGGGTGCCGTCGATGGCCTCCAAGCGAATGCCTGCCAAAATGGGGGATGCAGGACGAGCGTCGATCACGCGAGTGGTCCAGGCTACTGCGTCTGCCAGCGCTTGGGAATTGACTTCAACTTTCATGGCTAGTTTCCTCGTTTCGTTCGGTCCATAAGTCATTCTAGCGAGACTGTCAGCGTTTGACGAAGCGTGGGGAATTCCCCCACTTATGATGACGATGATGAATTTCTTATAACAACCTACATTCGTCATAATAAGGCCTGTGGATAATGTGGGTAAGTTCTCAGACCCCACGTTTTGCAATGGCTCACAGCATCTCATTGCTTGTGGATAACTTTTGGACGAAGTGTGGACAAATCATCGGGTTATCCACAGCCTCGTCGCTGTGAAAAAAGTTATCCACAAAACCATATGGATAGTCCACAATTCATCCACCGGCGATTTTGGCGTTTCCAACGGGTTTTCCACCGAGAGATCATTGATTTGTGTATAACCATGTGGATAACTTCAATAAAATCTTCCACAGCCCGGCGTGTCAGGATGGTTGGTAAAACAGCTGATAAAGAATTTACTGATATTCATACTTGGCTTTTGAAAATCGCCTAAGAAAGGCAGAAAACGCCTAAAATCGTTTTTTGGAGACGCACGAAAAACACATGCAAACGCGCAAAGTCGCGTAGAAAAGGTTATTTTTCGCCGGAACGCTGCTTGAGCTGCAGGGTCAGTTCCGTCACGTAGTTGTAGATCTCCTGCTTTTCCTGCATCTCGTCGCTGATGCGGGTGTATGCATGCATCACCGTGGTGTGGTCCTTGCCTCCAAACACCTGGCCGATGTCGTTCAAGCTCATGCTGGTGAGCTCACGCACCAAATACATGGCGATCTGACGCGCCAGCGCGATCTTCTTCGTACGCGAACGTCCGACAATGTCATCGAACGTAATGTAGAAGTACTTGGCCACCTGGGTGATGATGTCGGTGGGCTTGATCTCCACATCGGTCGAGAAAAAGTCCTGCAACGTCTGTTCTGCCAACGCGCGGGTCACCGGCTGGCCGCTCAGCGATGCCATGGCGGTCACGCGGTTCAGCGCGCCTTCCAGCTCGCGAATATTCTCGGTGAACCGCTCCGCGATGAGGTTGAGCACATCGTCCTGAACGTTGGTGCCGTGGGCGATCATGCGCAGAATGGCGATGCGCGTCTCCAGATCCGGCGGCTTGACGTCAACGGTCAGGCCGGATTCGAAACGGGAGATCAGACGTTCGTTGAATCCCTGCAGATCCTTCGGAGGCACATCGGATGCGATCACAATGCGCTTGTTCGCCTGATGCAGGGTATTGAATGTATGGAAGAACTGTTCAAGCGTCGCGTCCTTGCCGCTCAGAAATTGAATATCGTCGATGAGCAGCACGTCGACTTCGCGGTAGCGACGGTTGAATTCCTTGATTTGACCGGAATTCTGGTTGGTGTCACCCAACGCTTCGATGAATTCGTTGGTGAATTCCTCACTGGTCACATAACGGACTTTCAGCGTGGGATCCTTGACCAGTGCGTAATTGCCGATGGCGTTCAGCAAGTGGGTTTTACCCAATCCTGATCCGCCATAAATACAAAGCGGGTTGAAATCGTGACCGGAACCTTCCGCGACGGCCAACGCGACGGTACGTGCGAAACGATTGGAATCGCCAGAACGAAGGTATCGAACGTGGCGTTCTTATTTAAATGGGTCTTAGGATCCAGCAGAGGCCTGTTTTGGCCGCGTTGGAAGTTGTTGTGGCGCTCCGGCGGCATAACAACCGGAATCGGCAGCTGCCCCTGCGTGGTTTCCTCCGCATGTGGCGCGGGGGAGAAGTGGGGGTATTCCTCGACGGCAGGTTGGGCCGGTTCCTTCTTTTCCACAATTTTGAATGCGGGGAAAATATCCTGTTCGGCGGCTTCCCGCAAGGCTTCCAGCAGGGGCTGGTTCAATTCGTTCTGCAACGTCTGCTGTGCGGCCGCGCTTGGCACGCATAAGACAATGGTAGGACCCCACATGCCTTCGGGAAAAACGTTTTCCAGCCAGCTTTTATCTCGGATGGAAAGCGCCGGATTCTGGTGCAACAACGCCAGCGCGTCGGACCAGACTCCCCGAGCCTGCTCGAGAGGGTCAGTTGTCGTGTCGGCCACGGATTCCCCTTTCTCGACAGACTTTTTCCAAGTGTGCAACTGTTTATTTGTACTCTCTTTTTCCCCAAGTTATCCACCGGTAAGCGTGTTGAAAAGACTGAATTGTGAATAACATCATTGTAGTTTGTGGATAACTTTTGTGGGGAGTTTGGCGACATATCAACGTTTCTGTGGATTGTTTTGTGGGGAGAATCCCCATGAAAATGTGAAGGATTTGATATGCGTATTCATCTCTGTTCAGGGGTCAGAGTAACTTGGTAGAGCTTGACTCATGAGGAGCCGTGCCTTGGCATGGCAAAAACACCGGGAGCATTAATTATGAAGAGGACATTCCAGCCGAACAACCGTCGTCGTCACATGAAGCACGGTTTCCGTCAGCGCATGCGCACCCGCGCAGGCCGCGCTCTGATCAACCGTCGCCGCGCCAAGGGCCGCAAGTCCCTCGCTGCCTGATTTAACGGCATAGAGCGGTGGAACGGCTGAAAAGCCATCGCGATTTCGTCGCGGTGCTCAAACGCCGTCGTAGGGTATCGCGAGAAGACATCGTCGTGCATTATTTGGTGCACGACGATGCCATTATTGACGATTCTGCGGCGATGCGGGGCCGACGTGTCGGTTTGGCCGTTTCCAAGGCTGTCGGCAACGCTGTGACGCGTAATGCCGTCAAGCGTCGTTTCCGCGTGCTTGCACGAAAGTACGAATCTGCCCTACCTGAATCCTGCGATATCGTGTTGCGTGCCAAGCCAAGTGCTGCACATGCCGATTTTCTGTCGTTGGAACAGCAGATCGCAGCATGTTTTGAAGCGGTGAATCGTAAGGCCGTGCGTCGGTAATGAACGCCGGTCATAACGGAAATTGGATGATTCGTACCATTCGCTGGTACCAACGTCATATTTCCGCGAATACCGCACCCTGCTGCAGATATTATCCAAGTTGTTCCAATTACGCGATTCAGGCGATTGATAGATTTGGCTGCCTGAGGGGCGGTCTTCTTGCGTTATTGCGCATTCTGCGTTGCAGGCCGTGGAGCCGGGGCGGAATTGATGATGTTCCGCAGCTCTATTCCATTTTTTATAGATTTTCGTGGTCGAAGGCACATGAGGAGCCTCGGCTCACACCTCTGGCCGTAAACGATAAGGAGAATGGCCTGTAATGGGTAATCAAACTCAATTCCTCCTCGATAGCGGTTTCTGGGGCTGGCTTTACAAGCTCCTGTACCCTGTTGAGTGGCTCATGACTCAGATCATGTCCCTGTTCCATAAGTTCCTGGTCATGCTGGGCATGAATCCGGTTGGTTTCTCTTGGGTCATGTCCATCGTGTTCCTGGTGCTGGTGGTTCAGGCGTGTATTTTCCCGCTGTTCTACAAGACCATGAAGTCGATGCGCAAGATGCAGGAAATCCAGCCCAAGATGATGCGCATCCAGAACAAGTACAAGAACAAGACCGACCAGGCCAGCAAAGAAGCGATGCAGCGCGAAATGATGAAGCTGTATCAAGACAACGACGCGAACCCGATGGGTTCCTGCCTGCCTATGCTGATCCAGGGCCCGGTCTTCATGTGTATGTTCTACACGCTGTCGGCCATTCCATACATCGCGCGTGGCACGTTCCGTAACGGCGGCACGCTTGGAGCCTTCGACATTCCGACCGCGAAGGAATTCACCTCGACCACCGTGTTCGGAGTGAACGTGGCTGACAACTTCACCACCGCGGCGCCTGCAGGCAAGGTTGTGATCGGCATCTTCGTGGCGTTGATGTGCTTCTGCCTGTGGCTCATGCAGTACAACAGCATGAAGCGCAACATGGCGCAGAACGGTCCGCAGAACAAGCAGACCGAGATGATGCAGAAGATGATGCTGTGGATGTTCCCGATCATGTACATCTTCTCCGGTGTGGCCATGCCATTCGCTGTGCTCGTGTATTGGCTCACCAACAACATCTGCAACCTGCTGCGTTCCGTCTGGCAGATCCGCTTCTTCCCGACTCCGGGATCCCCGGCAGCCGAGGAGAAGGAGAAGCGTGACCACAAGCGCGAGAACGAGCGCCGTGCCAAGGCCGGTCTCCCGTCCCTCGAGGAGGAGGAGCTGGAGAAGGCCCGCAAGGCTGCGGAAAGTCGCGAAAAAGAACGGCTACCAGCGTCATCAGCCGAGCCGTAAAAAGAAAAAAAGAAGTGAGTAGAGTGTGTCCCGTGTTTCACGTGAAACACGGGACACACCACTTTTATCAGCGTTTATTGTCGACGTGGTAAACAGGAATTAGACTTTACACAATAAGACTTTAGTAATAGAAACCCCGCTCAAAGGAGTACAACCACTATGGCGCAAGATGAGGAAAAGACCATCGATCAGCTCAACGAGGAAGCTGATATCGCTGCCGATTATCTTGAAGGACTGCTCGATATCGTCGATTACGAAGGCGATATCGAAATGGGCGTGCGCAACAATCGCCCTACCGTGCAAATCGTCGCCGACGATGATACGGACATCAAGCATCTCATCGGACGCAACGGCGAAGTCGTTGACGCTCTGCAGCAGCTGACGCGACTGGCCGTGCAGCAGAAGACCGGCGAGCGTTCCCATCTCATTGTGGACGTCGACGGCTATCTGAAGCGCAAGCGCCAGCGTCTGCACGACATCGCGCTGGACGCCATCGACGAGGTGCGCGAGACGGGGGAGCCGGTTGATCTCAAGCCGATGAACTCCTTCGAACGCAAGATCGTGCATGATGGTGCGTGAGGAGGGCATGAAGTCCCGTTCCACGGCGAGGAACCGCGTCGTTACGTCACGGTGTATCTCAAGGCTTCCGCTGCCGAAGATGCTGAAGACGAGGATGAGGCCTGAGTTCGGCTCGTTTCACGTGAAACATGGCGTCACCATTTGGTGGCGCTTTTTATTGCGATTTTTTGAGTGACTTCATGCTGGCCGTGCGCCGGACATGTGATATTGCCGTCAATGGTCGGGAAGTACTTGCTGGAATACCGGCAATGAGGAAGAGCAGGATATAGGATGGTGCCCATGAGTGATGTGACAGACGAACTTGATGATTCGCTAATACTTGAGGAAGTGCTGGGGGATGCGTTGGGCAAGCTTCGTGTTTTCCATGCGAAACTTGCCGAAGAAGGCGAACCTCGCGGTCTGATTGGGCCAAGAGATGTTGGCATTATTTGGGAACGCCATATTCTGAATTCGGCCGCCATTGTGCCTTTCGTAAAGGAAGCTACGGCCAAGAAGCAGTTCAAGACGGTTGCCGATATCGGCAGCGGCGGCGGTTTTCCCGGTATTGTTGCGGCCGCCTGCCTGCCGGATCACCAGTTCACGCTTGTGGAGCCGATGGAACGTCGTATCGAATGGCTGAACGAGTGCGTGGCCGACATGGAGTTGAATAACGTTACCGTGGTGCGTCTTAAGGGCCAATGAGATGATCGAGGCCATTGCGGACGCTACTGGCGCTCAAGGCGGCAATCGTGGCAATGGAAGCGCCTAGGAACGGCAAAGGCGGCAAGAACGGCAGGGGAGCGGCCGTTCGCGGTCCTGTACTGGATTTGGATGGCAAGCCTATTCAGGCGAAACATCCGTTCGCCGTGGTGACGTGCCGTGCCGTGGCTCCTATGACCAAACTTTCGGGGTGGACGCTGCCGTTGCTTGAGCGCGGTGGACGTTTGGTCGCACTGAAGGGGAGGTCCGCGCAAGAGGAGATCGAAAAGGCTTCCAAAGAGATCGCCAAATGCGGTGGCATTCGTCCGCGGGTGGTGGATGCCGAGGTTGGTCCGGGCTTGGAATCGACCCATGTGCTCATGGTGGATAAAAAGTAAGTTATCCACAATTTCGGCGAGTTATCCACATTGTCCACAACTGGAAAATCGACGAAAAAAAGCGGCGAAAAAATGTTGAAATAGCAACGAAAGATCGGTGGATAACTTTTTGCGAACAACGCAAGTTATCCACTGACTATCCACAGCTATTCACATTTGTGCACAGTGGGTGAGATGGGCTGATTCTGTCCACCCGAATGATGAAACTTGAGTGTTAAGCATATCGTAAGGAAGGCTAGTGTATGACTGGACCTGAAGGACCAGATAACCTGACATCGATGGAATCGGCAACGGAAACCATCAAACGAATTTTCGGAGGATCGGATTCTCCTCTTGGTTCGCAGATTGCCGACGAATCGACTCGCTATCGTGCCTTGCAGAAGGCCGTTTGCCCAAAGCCGGAGCAGACGCGCCTGATCGCGGTCGCCAACCAGAAGGGTGGCGTTGGCAAAACCACGTCGGCCGTGAATCTTTCCGCTGCGTTGGCTCAGTTCGGTTCCAAAGGTGCTGCTGATCGATATGGATCCGCAGGGCAATGCGTCGACCGCGTTGGGCGCTCCGCATGCGTCGGGGGAGCCTTCGGTGTAAGACGTGATCGAAGGCAGGAAGACCATCGCTGAAGTCAAGCGCACATGCCCTGATTTTGATCTGCTCGATGTGGTTCCAGCTTCGATCGATTTGAGCGGTGCCGAGCTGGAAGTCGCCGACATGGAAAATCGTAATGTGCTTCTGAAGACCGCGGTTGACGAGTTTCTGGAAACCAGCGAGGAGCACTACGATTACGTGATTATCGATTGTCCGCCAAGCCTCGGCCTGCTGGTAATTAATGCCATGTGTGCGGTGCATGAGATGCTGATTCCAATCCAGGCTGAGTACTATGCGCTGGAAGGTCTCGGCCAGCTCATCAATACCATCGGGCTGGTGCAGGAGCATTTCAATCCGTCGTTGCTGGTTTCCACCATGCTGATCACTATGTTCGATAAGAGGACGTTACTCAGCCGTGAAGTGCATGACGAAGTCAAAAATCATTATCCGACTATCGTACTGAATACCACGATTCCCCGAACGGTGAAAATATCGGAAGCTCCAAGCTTCAATCAAAGCGTGATCGCCTACGATCCCAAGGGAATGGGAGCGATTGCCTATTGTGAGGCCGCATTGGAAATCGCACGTCGCTCGCAGACGGTGTTGAAGGCTATCGATGCAAGAAGGAATGAGAACTGATCATGGCTACGAAATCACGTTTAGGCAAGGGTCTCGGCGCACTGTTTCCGTCTCTTCCAGGAGAGTCGGCGAAATCGGAAGCCGCTACTGAACCGGCTGTGGCTGTTGCGGGTGCAAAGGCTGATAACAAGATCGCTAGAAAGGTTTCAGAAAACGTAGCCGGTGGTGCGACTGTTGCCGGGCAATCCGCGGGGAAGACCGCGGTCAAGAGTTCCGTGGCAACCGCCAAGGCTTCCGTCGATGCCGTCCATGACATGAAGAAGAACGTTTCACGTGAAACCAAGAAGGGGAGTGGCCATCGAGCCAGCATGCCTTCCATCACGTTGAATGAGACTGCTCATCCTGCCGACATGTTCTTCGGTTCCACCAGTCCTGTTGCCACTTCCGAAGTGAAGCAGGAAAGTGTTTCACGTGAAACCGCTGCGGTAAAAAAGACCGAAGATAAGAAGAATGACGAACCTGAACTGTTGCCGGTGCAGGGCGGTTATCTCGTTGAATTGCGACTGAGTGATGTTGGACCGAACCTGCATCAGCCGCGTACCATTTTCGATGAGGATGATCTTCGTGAGCTTGCTGATTCCATCAAAGAAGTCGGCGTGCTGCAGCCTATTGTCGTACGGAAGCGTCCGCTCGCGCAGATTGAGGCTGCTCGCAAGGAGAACGCCGCTAAAGATGCCGAGTCGCACAATATGTTCGACGGGCGCATGGATAGCATGTACGAGCTCATTATGGGTGAACGTCGTTGGCGCGCATCGCAGATCGCAGGTTTGAAAACGATTCCTGCGATTGTCAAAACCACTGCCGACGACGATATGTTGCGTGACGCTTTGCTGGAAAACCTGCATCGCGTTGCGTTGAATCCATTGGAAGAGGCGGCCGCCTATCAGCAGATGATCGACGATTTTGGCTTGACGCAGGCGCAATTGTCAAAGTCGGTGTCGAAGTCGCGTCCGCAAATCGCCAATACTCTGCGACTGCTGAATCTGCCTGCGACCGTACAAAAAGAAGGTTGCTTCCGGCTTGCTGTCGGCCGGTCATGCGCGCGCATTGCTCGGATTGGCGACGGAAGCTGACATGGAACAGCTTGCGACGCGCATTATTTCCGAAGGGTTGTCGGTACGCAGCACCGAGGAAATCGTGTCGATGAAGGTCGCTGAATCGGACCAGCCGAAGAAAGCGAAAACCAATAAGCTGAACCCTTGGGCCGGAACGCCGATGCAGGTCGGTCTTGAAAAGAGGTTCGGCACGAAGGTGTCGATCAAAGGGATCCAAGGAGCATGGACGCATCGAAATCGTGTTCAAATCCGAAGACGACATGAAGCGCATTGTCGACCTGCTCATGCCCACTGCCGAAGAATAGTATTTCTTAAGTTTTTTGGTGTCTACGGAAGGGCGGCATATTCTATTCACGACATACTCAAGGCCGTTTGGCCAAGCTTACAGTCGTGAACAGAATATGCCGCCCTTCCGCTCGTTTTTCAAGTTTTTGTAGGGTATGACCGTGATGGGGAGTGTTACTGCTGGAGGTAGGCTTGGGCATCGAGGGCGGCCCGGCATCCCATGCCGGCGGCACTGATCGCTTGACGGTAAATACTATCAACACAGTCGCCGGCTGCAAAAAAGCCGGCAGTGCTGGTGCGTGTGCTGGCGCCGTCCACCTGAATATATCCATCCACATCTCGCTGCACAATGCCGTCAATAAAAGCTGTAGTGGGGGTGGCCGATCGCCACAAAAATGCCGTTTGCGGCAATCGTGCTGGTCTCTCCGGTGATGACGTTGCGAATGTTCACGGATTGGGCTCCATTGTCGTCACCCAAGATTTCCTCCACCACGGAATCCGTGACGATGGTGATCTTCGGATTCTGCTGAGCGCGTTCCACGAGAATCTGCGATGCGCGGAATTCGGAACGACGATGAATCAACGTCACAGACGATCCAAATCGGGAAAGAAAATCAGCTTCAGTGAATGCGCTATCGCCGCCGCCGACCACAATAATCGGCTTATCTCGGAAGAAGAAGCCGTCGCAGGTCGCGCAATATGACACTCCCTTGCCGGAATATTCCGCCTCTCCAGGGATACCGAGCTTGCGGTATTCCGATCCGGTTGCGATGATCAAAGCATGGGTTTCAAAAACGTCTCCCTGATCGACGCTCACGGTTTTCACGCCGGTGGCGTCATTGTTGCTCACGGAAACAACATCATCCCAAACGATTTCCGCGCCGAACTTCTCAGCCTGGCGTTGCATATTGTCCATGAGTTCCGGTCCTATAATGCCATCGGGGAAGCCCGGGAAATTCTCCACTTCGGTGGTGTTGACGAGCTGCCCGCCTGGGGTCAGCGCGCCCGCGATGACTAGTGGTTTGAATCCAGCTCGGCCCAAATATATGGCTGCGGTATATCCGGCAGGGCCGGATCCGACAATAATCACATCTCGCAAATCACTGATATTCCCACTGTAGCGAACCACCAAAGCAACCAGCCGCGCACTGCACAATTTCACGCATTCCTTTTTCTTATGGCGTATTATCAAGTGCTTTCCAAGCCGGATCATCTACAGAGTTTCACGTGAAACACCAGCTGTTGTGCGTGGTTGCGTGCGGTGCTGTGTGTGCAGTTGCTGGGGTGGCTGGATTCTTGGCGTCGCTTGATCGGAACATGAGAAAGGGCTTGCGCTCCACATGGAGCGCAAGCCCTTCGGTCGTGTTAATGTGACGCCTGCCTGCGCGGGCCTTGGATCACTTGTTGATGACCTTCTTGAACAGATCGGCGCTGGCCTTGGCGAGTGCGAACTGGCCGAAGCCCGGATCGACGGAAGCGAGGTTGGCGTTGACGATCTGGTTGAAAGTGTTGTTCTTCATAATGTTTCCTTTCGTTCGGCTTGGCGGCGTTCTTGTTTTCTGTTCTTTCCTCTGGCCGCTGCCGTAAGTCTTGTTTGTTGTTTCAGCGCGGGTGGCGTTGCCGTTTCCCCCCGCGTGTGGGATGCGGCTCCGGTTTTCTCTCCGGTCCCTGCCGCATCGTGTCTCTTTGTTCTGTTGTGCCTTCATCATAGGCAGGCTCAACCGTCGATGTCATGCAACGATCGTCGATTCTTTTGTATTTTCATCGGCTAATCTTGAAATAAACGTAACGATGCTGTGATGAATATCAATCGTCGATTGCAGGGCAGTATTGCCGTCGCAAAAGAAGCGGCGCGATCTTCAGATTTTCTATCTTTTCTATCTTTTCTATGAAAGTCTCAAAATCGTTCTCCCGTAAGACTTTTCGCAAGGTCAGCATTTTTCTATCCATTTTCTATTTTCCTTATTTGCGAGAGTATTTGCGCTTGTTGCCAGCGAATGTCAGGTTACATTGATTGATATCGGGCTGATTGGGCTGGGCTGATTGGGCTGGGCTGATTGGGCTGGGCTGATTGGCGTGGGCTGATTGGCGTGGCTGTTCGACAGGCTGATTGGTGTCGGGCGTAAGAAAGGAACGTGATATGGCGACTATTCCTGAACAATATGAAAGCCAGCGCGTCGGTGTGCAGGGATATCGCGTGCTCAATCTCGATTTGGACGGCGTTTGCGCGGATTACAAGGGCGCGATTCGCGATTACCTGCAGCGGCAGGGCATTGACGTGCCGGAACGTGCGCTGCAGACCGCGCATTACAATCTCACGCGCGAGGACGGATGGCCGTTCGAGACGCTCGACGATTACATCGAAACGCACAAAGCCGCGGAGCGTGAGCATCTGTATGCGACGATGAAGCCGCTTCCGGGGGTCGCGCAGGCATTGCAGCGATTGGCGAATGAGCACGTGTACATTCGCATTGTCACGCACCGGCTGTTCGTGTCCGGCCAGCATCAGATGGTCGTTTCCGACACCGCGCAATGGCTGGACAGCAACCGCATTCCGTACATGAGTCTGTGCTTTACTGGGCTGAAAGACAGTATGCAGGCCACGATTCATATTGACGATTCGCCGGCGAATATCGAAACCTTGCGTGAGGCAGGGCAGCATGTGGTCGTGTTCGATCAGCCATACAACAGTGCGTATGCTGGTCCCCGAATCGACAGCTGGAGCGACGCCAACGTTGAAAAGCTCCTCACCCTCTTCGAATCCTGGCCGGAGTAAGGGGTGTGCTGGCGGTAGCTGCGATTCCGTCCGTGTGACTCTGGTAATCGGTTTTAGGTGCGGGTTGTGCGGACGGGATTATGTGAGCGACCGCATGATTTGTCAGTTGACCGCACGATTTCTTCTATCTGGCCTCATGATTTTGTTTTGGCGACCTCACGATCTGGAAAAGAGTGTCCCCGATTGAAATCGTGAGGTCAGCCAATCAAAATCGTGTGAAAATCGCAAATCGTGAGGTCGCCAGATCACAATCGTGAGGTCAGCCAAACCAGATCATGAGGTCAGCCTAATGCTGGGGTAGACGTTTCAGCGCGTCAGCCAGTCTGCGGCGGAATATGCCTGCGCGTCTTTGGCTTGAAAACTTGATTCCACGCGAGCCGCCACAAAGCGCCGCTCAGAACGCAAAGACGCAGGAATTTGTGGAAAGCGGTCACGTTTCGCACATTGAGATAACCGGCCACGTCTCGCTCGACATATGTGCTGAGATATGACGAAAAGAAGAGTTAAAGCGGCATTTCGGAACTGTAGAGACGGGGGTAGCCGCCGCGCAGCATAAAATCATCCGCGAGCAAGCTCCCGAATCTGATATCAGAGTGATAAAAATGGCGAAAAGTTGGTTGTCGATTCTTGAGCCAAGTTCCATCGCTTTTCGACTACGACCATATTCCAAAAATAAATACACAAAGCCTGCCATACGTGAGGTGACGCATGACAGGCTCTTTTCGTATCGCAATCTTCAGAAGTAATCGGATATTGCGATGTGCTGACGATCAGAACACTTGAATGCTTTCGATGTACAGCTGGTTGCCCGGCAGGCTATCAAGTGGAACCCACAGCATGATATCCTGCGTTTCCACGGCCTTGTCGAACTTGATGTCGGTCGTGCCGGAAGCGTCAAACTCGAACTGCGCCACCTGTTCGCCTTGGGACGGGCTGTTTGTCGCATTCACGCGAATATATCCCCTGACCACCGGAAGAACGAATTTTGATGACCATGCGATACGCCTTCTGCGGCTGGCTCAGATGCACGTAATATCCGTAGCCCTGCTGTCCGTCAGGATTCGACAGGAACTGACGATTGTCGATTTCGTATGCGGTCGTGTTTTCCGGCTGCTTCGGATCCGGCACTTTCTTCGACTGCTTGTCGGCGGTCACGACCTTATCTTCGGTTTTCTTGGGTTTCTTGGATGCCGTAGACTCACCGGATGCCGGCGCATTGGCGGAAGCATCGGAAGAATCCTTGGAATTGGACGAATCGGTATTGCCGGACGTATCGGAATTGGAAGAATCCGCGGAATTCGCATCCGACTGATCTCCCTCGCCGAACGGCACTTCGTCAAGATTTATTTCCGGCCATGGTCCTTTTGAATCAGTCGTAACCGAATCTGAAGGCTGCATCAAACCATGAACTGCAAACCCAAGCGCAACCGCAACAACGATGACCGCAACGATAATCGCAACGACCTTCGTTTTCAGCTTGCCAAACAGTTTCGCGTCGGCAACGTCAGTATTCGCCGAAGCGGAAGGAGGATTCTTCGGCGTGAAGCTCGGCGGAACCGCGGCTCGACCGGCGGCATACGCGGCATCGATCGCCTCCTGCTCTGCTTTCAACGCACGGGCGGACTCCTCGCCGGGCTGAATGACCTGACCATCCGCGCCGATCACTGGAATGCGACCGGTTTTTTCCAACTGGGAATCGTCGGATGACATGCCATCGGCCGGTACGGAAACCCTGATGGGGAAGGAGAAGGGAGAATCGCTGGTGTCGGTCACACCATCGATGTCTTCTTCGCTCAGCAGTTCACGGCCGCTGCTCCACAACGATTTCACCGCTCCACTGGTGGCCGCGACGCCTTTCGCCAAAGCCTCCTTGCCATCGGAAAAATCGGTGTGAGGTTCTGGAGCGGTAAACGTCATTTCCGGAATGCTGCCGGCCACTGCCAGCGTATCTGGCAGCGGAAGCGTATCCTTTTCGAGAATCTGCAGCAACGGAACATTGGCGATCGAGCATTCCGAATCCATGGAAGGCAACGTGATATCCATGCTTCCCAACGATGACAGCGGTTGGTACTCGCCAAGCAACGCTTCCAATTCCGCAATGGTCGCCATCGGAACGGTGGGGAAGCCGTCGTCCTCTTCAAGTTCGAGACCGCGCTTGCAGATCACGCGGAATTCCATCGGCGTGGTCGGCGCGAGCGCTTCAAGACGGAAATCCGTCGACAGCGTGGACGGGCGTCGGATCAGCATAGCGTATAACAGCGCTGAGATTTGACGGATCGCAAGCTGTTCCCGATTTTCCAAAGCCTGCGCGCGGGAAGTGTCGGCAAGCATTATGCTCACTGGAGCGTCTGCGATCTGAATGCCGGAACGGTCAGTCGCACCGTGTCGGTGCTGATGGAGAAATGCGTGAGATTGTCTTTTTGTAGCGCATGCAATGATTCGATGACTTCGCCAATGATGGAGCGCATGGCAGTATAGCTCAACGGCTGGTTGGCGTTCAGCGCAAGATATTCGCTGAGGGTCATGCCTTCGTCAAGCGCGTCACCACCAGCGCGACCTGGCCGGCATGCTGGAGCTGCAGCACTTTCGTGAAGTGGGAATCATGCGAAATAGCCAGCATGGAAGCGGTTGCGTTGACTTCCCTGCAATGCCTTGCTGCTGCTGACAATAAACAGCTGGCAATCCCGTGCGAGCACATGGTCGCTGGCCTTCCAGACCTGCAGTCCGGTTTCTTCGCGCAATGGCGAAACGAGCACGTAGCGATTGCTGATGGTATCTCCCAGCTGAGGTTTCATGGGTTCCTTCAACTTTTTGTAAACGTTTGTTCTGCCTATGGTCACTCGCCGTTTTCGGCGTCGTCCTGTTCCAGTCTATCGTTGGGGCTGGTCTGCTTGCGAAGTCCGGGAATACGTGAGAAATCAGTGCGAGTGCCTCATTGAATTCCTCGGAACGTAGCAGCCGCAACATGCCTACGTAAACGATGAAGGTCACTATGGCCAGCAGTGCGGCACACGCCACTGCTTGAATCCAGTTCATATGACCGTCCACCGCTCCGATTTGGGCGCCGACAAGCTGGTAGACGCTGTCACGTACCGTCACGCCGATGAACATGGTAGCTACTGCCGCGCCAATCGATTTCAGATACGAGATGGCTATGCGCGGACCGTCGATATTGTTTTCGAATCGTTTGCGCAGCATGGCATACAGGATGGGATCGGCAGTATGTAGCTCATGGCTCCTACCATGCCGATCATTGTCGTCCATTCGGTAGGGGGGAGTAGTTTCGCGCCGATGACCACGCTTACCGCTTGAATGCCCATGGCGAACAGCATGAAAATGAACGGCGATTTGCCGTCTTCGAATGCATAGAACGTGCGCTGGATAATCAGATACGCGCTGGCGAACGGAAGTCCCACGCCAAGCGTGACCAACGGTCCCGCCATAAGAATCGCCTCTCTGACGCTCACAGACGGCAGCAACGCGAGAATGATCGGAACGGGCATCACCACGAAAGCGACCGCGAAATAGCACATGATCACACCCATATTGCGCAGCGCCTGGCTTGAGATCGATGCGCGCTTCGGCGATATTATGATCGGCGACCGCACGGGATATTTTCGGGAAAATCGCGGTTGCCAGCGAAACGGCAATCAGCGAATACGGCAACATGTAAATCGTGTAAGCGTTCTGGTATGAAGCATTGCCGGCCACGTCGAGCGGATTGATGCCGAACTGCTGCTGCGCGAGCATCGGCGCGTTAGTGGAAGTACGCGTGATTACGATATTGGCGAGCTGGTCGATTACGACAATGCCGACACTCCAAGCCGCGACCGGTCCCATGGAACGCAATCCAATGCCATGAAGGCCGAAGGTGGGGCGGTATTGCAATCCGATTTTGGTCAGTGGAATGAACAGTATCAGCGCTTGGAATGCCACGCCCAACGTCCACGTGCCTGCGGTCAGGGCGATTTTGTCGGCGGTCCAAAAATCAAGCGGATGCTCGGTGGCACGGCCGAATAGCGCGATGAACGTGCCGAAGCCGATGCAGCTGATGATGTTCGCACCCACGGAACTCCACGCATACGCGGTGAAATGGTCTTTGGCCGCGAGAATCTGCCCGACCACCGTATATAGGCCGTAGAAGAAGATCTGCGGCATGCACCACAGGGTGAATGAGGTCGCCAACGCCATGGTTTCGGGGCTACCGTTCACATACAGCGGTGAGCAGCGGCGTGCATAGGGCCATCAGGATCGTCACCGCCAACAGCATGGTGATGGCAAGCGTGATGAGCTTGTTGAGTTTGGTTTCGGCGTCTTTTTCTTTCAACGTGCGCACGATCTGCGGCACGAGCACGGCGTTGAAAATACCGCCGGAAACCAAGGTGTAGATCACCTGCGGAATCATGGATCCGGCTTGGTAGGCGTTCGCCGCATAGCCGGTGGTGCCTAAAGCCCAAGCGAGCAGAATGGTACGGATTTGCCCGGTCACGCGCGAGGCCGCGGTGCCGGAGGCCATGATCAGTGAATTACGGCCAACGGAAGAACTCATTCGTCTGGATCCTTCTTACGGTGGAATTGGCGCCACAGTCCCAAAGCTCCAAGCAGCACGGCGATGCCGATGATGATGAAGCCGGTTTTGTCGCTGATCTGCAATGCGCTGGTGATGTGGGTGGTTTGTGTCGCTCGAATGTGATGCCCTGCCTGTCCTGCAGGCTGAGCGTGGCGTCCGCGGTGCCGGAGGTGGCCACGCGGATAATGAACGCCACTTGGGCTTCGCCGTGCGCGGGCACTTCCACGGTGTCGAAACGCGAAGTGACGATCTGCATGGAGTTGGTCAATGATGAGACTTTACCGTGACCGGATAGGGGTGGCTGTTGCTGATGGTAACGGGCATTTGCGCGGTTTCGCTGACCACGTTGACGTTTTCCGTCGGTGTGATGGCCACGCCGTTGATGAGCAGGGACGCCAGTTGCCCGGCTCCTTCCACCATGGTGCTTCCGGCTGGATTTTCGCCGCCTAGCGCGTGCAGGGCCATGATGCCGTGCGCGTTGACGAGCTGCCTGCGCCACGCTTTGAGGCCTGCGGGGGCCTGCTTGGCATCGTCGGCGACGTCGGTGAGGATGGATGCGTTGAATCGTTTGATGTCGTTTGTCGAGGCTGCCAGTGTGTTGAGCGTCTGCCTGAGATTGGCTTGCGTCGCATCATTGATTCCGTCGGATTGCGGCACGATCGCGGCTGCATCGTCGCCGCTCAAGGCGGGTCGGCGTTGTTGAGCGTGTTCAGATCGGTGATGTTCAGCCATGGCGATTGTTCGACGTCCGTCATCAGTGCGTCCACGACGGCCGGATCAGAGTTGCCGTTCAGGCAGACCAGCAGATTGCGTTCCGAATACGGCTGCTCCATCTGGTAGAACGCGCTTTGCGCGACGAATCGCGCGAGACGCCCGGCCGTTGTTCCCTCGCCGTCCGCTTCGGCGTCGGCACTGGTCGCCTTGCCTTGTGCAAGGTTGGAAAGCACGCTTTGCGCGGTCAGTACGGTGATGTCGCCGGCGTCGGTGGTTACTACGGTCTTGCCGGTTTCCGCGGTGGCCGCATCATCCTCTTCGAAATCATGCGTGGCGATGACGGTGTCGTACCCCTGCTGCTTGGCTTTCGCCAGCGCGTCGGCGGTCCAATTGCCGGTGCCCTGCCATGCATACGTGGTCATACTCGCGTTCGGGTCACCCAACGCCGATTGATAGTTTTTCAAGGCCTGTTCGGCGTTCCATTGCGAGGTGCCGACGCCTGCCGAATCATAGGTTTTGCTGTCGTTCAGCGCGGAATAGGCGGTGATGTCGAACAGGGCCGGTTGCGTGATGCCGTCGACTTGCGTCGGCATCGGCATCGCCTTCAGATAGGTTGGATCGGCCACCACCTGCAGTTTGTCATGCTTGGTGAACGTCTGTTCCAGCGACTTGAGTCGCGCCTCGTCTTCTTTGCCGGGAACGGCGATTTTCGAAAGCTCCACGGAGGTGACGCCACCTTTGTTGACGAGCTGTTCCAGCATGGTGTTGTCGGTGGTCCATCCTTGCGCTTCGAGCGGCTGCACGATGGTGATATTCATCGCGGGCGTGTCGGGGGTATTGATTCCAGCTCCGGTCCGCGTTGCGAAAGTATGCGCTTCGTCTTGTTGAACGCCATCGGCCTCATAACTGAGCGTGACCGGTTTTGGCCCCAGGAGTTGACGGACGCCAGCGTCTCCTGATTCGAGTCCGCGTCGATGTGCACGTTCGCCGAAGCTCCCGGTTGAAGCGCGGGAACCTCGCTCTGCCCAACGATCTTGGGCGTGGGCATATGCCCGATGACTTCCGACCATTCCTGGATATCGTTGCGCGACACGAACGTGTAGAAGGCGTTCATGGCAAGGGTGAGCGTGCCTGAAGGGATTTCCTGATCGGTGGTGTTGGTCACCGTCGCGCTCAAATGATAGCCGGAAGTGTCGGTCAGCACGGCGGTGGAGGAGTCGATCGACAGCATGGTGCCGGATTGCGATTCCTGTGTTTCTTCGGCTTCGGCTTTCGGCACAGGTGCGTATAACAACATCAACGCCATGGTCATAACCATGGCGAGGATTGCCGAAAGCGCACGCATGCCGTGCGGAACGTTCCGTTGTGCGGGTTGATTCACCTTCAAGCCTGTCTGTTGAGTTTCCTTGCGTACAACCATGCTATCTTTCGTTCGTTCGGGTAGCTGAGAACGTCGTCCAAATCAGCAAAATCCACCCAAATCGCGTCTTCCGCCTCATGATCCGGGTCGCCTTCCACCGTCAACTCGCCGCCGATCTGACGCAATGCGAAGTGATGCACCAGCTTGTGCACGCGCTGGCTGGTTCCGGTGAACCAGTAGTCGATGGTGGCGATGGAATCGACCACTTCACCTAGGGATTCCTGTTTCCTCGTGAACTTCGCGAACGGCGGTTTGCTGCGGTGTTTCACCTTTTTCGATATGCCCTTTCGGCAGGCACCATTCCAAATGTCCGCTACGCGAGTGGCGTGCGATGATCGCCACACGGCCCTTGTCGTCGAATACGAGACCTCCGCCGAATATTCGCGCACTACCGGCAGTTCCTGCGCGTCGAGCGAGGCGAACGTGGTCGGACCGTCCGTGGCACGCCGCTGCGGCATCATTGCCGGGGTGGGTGCGTTGGGCGTGATGATGGTCTCTTGCCGCAAGGAAACGGACTGCGATGTGTACAGCAGTTTGTCCGGTTCCATCGGATTTTGGGCATGGTCGTCCGCAGCATGGGCAAGCATGCGGGCAAGGTCGGCGGGCGTAATCATATTCTCCACCTTACTCAACCCCGTGTGCAGGTGGGGTAACGGTATGCTGGTAGGGCAGAAACTTGTGGTGTCGGAAAGGGATGGCGTGAACTTCGAAGTGTGGCCAGAGGCCATTGAATTAGGGCGTATGTTCGCCGCGGAAGGCTATGAATTGGCGTTGGTGGGAGGTCCCGTTCGAGACCTGCTGTTGCATCGTAAATCGCATGATTTGGATTTTTGCACATCGGCGCGTCCTGAGCAGTTTGAACACATTTTGCGCCGTTTCGGGCGCGATGGCTTTTGGGATATGGGCCGTAAATTCGGCACGCTGGGCGCCATGCGCAGGCGTGAGGATGGCACGGAAGTGCAGGTTGAGGTAACGACCTACCGTTCCGACACGTATGACCCCGACTCGCGCAAGCCGGAAGTCAATTATGGCGACACGCTTGAGGGCGATCTTTCCCGCCGTGATTTCACGGTGAATGCCATGGCGTTGCGTGTGCCGGAATTGGAATTCGTCGATCCGTTCGGCGGCGCGAACGATTTGGCCAAGGGCGTGTTGCGCACGCCGGTGGATCCGCGACAGTCCTTTGACGACGATCCGTTGCGTATGATGCGCGCCGTGCGATTCGTGGCCCAGCTGGGCTTCCGTATCGAACCGGAAACCGCTGAAGCGCTGACCGACATGGTCGATCGCATTGAAATCGTTTCCGCTGAGCGCGTACGCGACGAACTGGTCAAAATGCTGCTGTCCGATCGCCCGCGCGCAGGTATCGAAGCGCTGGTCGATTCCGGTCTTGCCGATATCGTCTTCCCGGAAATTCCGGCATTGCAGCTCGAAATCGACGAACATCATCGTCATAAGGACGTGTTCGAGCACACCATGATCGTCATTGATCGTGCGGTTGCCCTCGAAACCGGCCCGGACGGCCCTGTGCCGGCACCGGATCTGACGTTGCGTTTGGCCGCGCTGATGCACGATATCGGTAAGCCGAAGACGCGTCGTTTCGAATCGGGTGGCAAGGTGAGCTTCCATCATCATGATGCGGTCGGCGCGAAAATGACCCGCAAGCGCCTTAAGGCATTGCATTTCGACCATCATATGGTCGAGGACGTCAGCGAGCTGGTCAATCTGCACTTGCGCTTCCATGGCTACGTGGAGGAGCCGTGGACGGATTCCGCGGTCCGCCGTTACGTCAAGGATGCGGGTCCGCTGTATGAGCGCCTGAACCGCCTTACGCGTGCCGACGCGACCACGCAGAACAAGCGCAAGGCCATGGTGTTCTCGTCGGCGATGGACGAGATGGAACAGCGTGTGCGCGATTTGAAGGAGAAGGAGGATTTCGACGCGATCCGCCCTGATCTGAACGGTGACGAAATCATGCAGCTGCTCGGCATTGACCCGGGACCGCTGGTTGGCAAGGCGTACAAGCACATGCTGGAATATCGCCTCGATAACGGCCCGGTCGAGCGTGATGTCGCTGTTGCCGAGTTGAACCGTTGGTATGAGGAACAGCAGGCCGAGTAGTCTGCTTGCTGACCTCACGATTTGGATTCTATGACCGCACGATTCGATTTTTCGGGCAAAAAATAGAATCGTGAGGTCAGTCGGTTCCGAAAAGTGCGGTTTCGGGGGTATTCTCTGGAGGATTTTGCCCGCGATTTAACCCACGAATATAAGAATTGACCTCACGATCTTGATTTTCAGTGAAAAATCGAAATCGTGAGGTCAATCCGAAAATCTGCAAAACAAAAAATCTGCAAATCACACGGCGTCGTGTTCGGGGGGCCTTCTGTACGTCGGTCATCTTGTCGACGGTAACGCATCCCTCGAAGCTGTCGATCTCCTTGCCGGCGGTCGGCACCTTCTTCTGATTCTGCAGATTGTCGAAAGTCGCGCCAACCACAACGTCGATCAGCATATCCTCACGATCGTCCATCACCATCGTCGCGTCGGTGAAGTTGCTGTTCACCGTGTACGCCTGATTGATGGCGTTCTTGCCGAAGATGATCATCGTGCGTTCCACTTTGGAGCTGGTGTAGTTGCCGGCTGCCTGGGTGTTGAACTCGCGGTTCTGCAACGCGCTGCTGACGGCTTGCGCGAAGCCGGCGAATTCAGTGCCGTTGAGCACGCGCACGGTGATGTTGCGGTTTTCCACGTACTTGCCTTTGCTGCCGTCCTGTTCCTGTGCTGCGCAAGGGGCCTGCTGGCCGTAATTCGGCTGTACCGCGGCCGACTTGACATTGCCCAATCCTCCAACATGGAAGAAGAACAGCAGGGAAATCACCAATGCGATCGTCAAAATGGTGCCGGTGATGGTGAACACCACCTTTTGACGGCGGCGAATGTACTGTTTGCGCGCGGCGCGCTCGTCGTTAGCCTGAGTCATGTACGAGTCCTTCTCCAAAAATCGGTTGACTTCAACCTTACTGTTACGCGATGATATGCACAATCGGATGGGCCGGTGCCTTGGTGGCGATGATGCGGTCGACGCAACGGCTTTGTTGCCATGCCGATTGCACGGCGCGTGCCGCATCGTCGGTTGGCACGAATGCGATTACGGAAGGGCCGGATCCGGAGACGAACGCCTGCTTGGCGCCTGCTTGCAACGCTTCGTCGATCGCCTGTCCGCTGCGTGGATGCAGTGAGATCGACGCCTGTTGCAGATGATTGTTGTCGGTTGCGCCGGCGCCGATTTGGTCGAACATGGCATACACTTCCGGCGTGCGCAGTTCCGCCTGATACGCGCCGACCAGCAGACGGCCTGCAAAGCCCTGATCCGTCAGTTCCAGCACGGCGTCGCTGTTTTCGCTGAGTTGCTCGATCTGCTCGCCGAAGCCGGTGCCTCGCGCATAGCCTCCGGTCAGGCAGAACGGCATATCCGCGCCCAATGTGGCGGCAACCTGTTGCAACCGTTCGATGGGCCAATCAAGATTCCATAGCGTGTTCACCGCCAGAATCGTGGCGGCCGCATCCGCGGAACCTCCTGCCATGCCCGCGCCAACGGGAATGCGTTTTTCGATGTTCAACGCCACATCCGGTTCATGGCCGCTCGCTTCGGCCATGGCGAACAGGGCGAGCACGGCATGGTTGCGTCGCATGTCGCTGCCGGAGGAGGCCAGATCGCCAAGATAGGCACCTTCAAGATTCAGGGAGAAACCGGATCCGGGCTTTTTGCGACTGGTGGTGACGGTGTCGTACACGCCGACGGCGCAGTAGATGGTGTCGAGCTCGTGTCGGCCACCCCATTCGCTGCGTGGCCTGCCTACGTGCAGGGTCAGATTCGTTTTCGCCGGGCAGTCCACGCTGACCGTGTTGATTGCGGTGTTGGTGTCGCTCATGCTTCCGACACCTCGCCCACGGCTCGTGCCAATGCCACGAATTCGTCGATGGCAAGCGTTTCGCCACGGCGCGTCGGATCGATGCCCGCCTGCTCGAACGCTTCGGAGGGCACGATCTTCTTCAACGCGGCATGCAGGGTTTTGCGCCTCTGGCCGAATGCGGCGTCGATAAGACGGAACACGGTTTCGCGGTCCACTACGGAACCGTCGGGATTGTTGGCCGAAGGCGTGTGCCCGCCCTCATATCGTTTGAACAGCACCAGCGCGGAATCCACATTCGGTGCCGGCCAGAACACATTGCGCCCGATGGTGCCCACCCGTTCGGCGGTGCCATACCAGGCGAGCTTCACGCTCGGCGTGCCGTAGATCTTGGAACCGGGCTTTTCACTCAGTCGGTCCGCGACTTCCTTCTGCACCATCACGAGGAACGTGCCGAGGTTGTCGAAACGCTCCAACAGCGTGAGCAGAATCGGCGTGGCCACGTTGTACGGCAGATTGGCGACCAGCGTAAACGAATCATCATTTTGGAAATCAGGCAGATTTTCCGGTGTCACGGTCAACGCATCGCGATTGACCACGCGGAAACGATCCACCGCATCCGGCATGAATTCGGCGATGGTGCCGGGCAGTCGTTCCGCAACGGGCGGGTCGATCTCCACGGCGGTCATCGTGGCGCCGGTTTCCAAAATCGCCAATGTCAGTGAACCGAGTCCAGGTCCGACTTCCAGCACATGATCGTCGGCGGTCACACCTGCCTCGCGCACGATACGACGAACCGTGCCGGGGTCGATTACGAAATTCTGCCCGAATTTTTTCGTCGGACTGATACCGGCCTCGGCCGCGATACGCCGAATGTCGGCAGCCCCCAACAGGCGGCCTTGCGCGATTTCGTCGGTTGCGTTGGTTTCGTTCGCGTGTTCTGTCATTACCTCATTATCCGTTCAACTGGTATGAAAAGTGTGCGCTGTTGCGTTTGCGTATTGTTGCGATCGGCGTTGTTTAATACCATCCGACCTGCTCGGAATGCTCCCATGCCTTCGACGGGCTGCCGTAGCGTTGCGCGATGTAGCTCAGGCCCCAGTCGATCTGCACGGCCGCATCGTCACGCCAGTTTGCGCCGAATGCCGCCATTTTGCTGCCAGGAAGCGACTGCGGGATGCCGTAGGCTCCGGAAGATGCGTTTTCCGCATACCACAGCCAGCTTGATTCACGCGTCCACAGTTTCACCAGATCGGTCCAGTTTTGCCCGGTCCAGCCATATTGCGCCGCGGCTCCGGCCGCGTAGGCCTGTGCCTGCGCGGGGGAGGGGGTGATAGAGGCGGCATCCTGCCGAAGGATCGGAAGGTTGCGGTGTCGGGGTGGGTGTCGGATCCGGCGTGGGAGTCGGGTCAGGAGTTGGCGTCGGATCCGGGTCCGTCTTCGATCCGGAATCGTCCTTCTTGTTGTCGCTCGAATTGTCCGTATTATCGGAATTATTGTTCGAATCGTTTTTCTTGTCGGAATTATCGGAATTGTTGTTCTTATCCGAAGTATCGTTCTTTCCGGAATTATCATTTTTCCCGGAATTGTCGGAATTGCCGGTATCTCCGGAATTGCCGGATCCGCCATCCGACCCCGAATCGTCGGAAGAAGCTGCCGGTCCTACTGCGATGATCTGATCGAGGGCGATTTTCGTGGTCGTTTCGTTGGTCAGCGTCTCGCTTTCCTTCTCGCCGTCCACATACGTGACGTCGTACGTTTGCTGGATTTCGCCGTCCTCGCCTTCCTGCCTGACTACGACTTCGCCGGGCTGCAGGCTGGGATCGACGATGGTTTGCGTGCCGAAAGGCACCACTTTCGTGCGTGTTTCCTCGCCGTGCGTCACGCGGCGGACGCGCAGGATCGTTTCGCCGTTGTCTTTTTCGACGCTGACGCGATCCTCCTTGTTCAGCGTGATGCCTTTGGAATCAAGAATGGAGGCCGCCGGCAGTTTGCCATTTAGCGCTTCGGAACTTTGCCCGTCTGCGATGACGGTGACCGGCCCGTTTTGGTTGATGATCAGTCCGCCGGTGAGTTTGTTGTACACGTTGTCGATATTGACGGTGACTTTTGCCGCGTCGGCCTCGTTTTGTTCGAAGAATCCGATCAGCTGTTCGGCGCTGGTCGCCACTGTCCAGAAGGGCACTTCCTGCCCGTTGATGGTGATGGTGGTCTGGTAGGCGCTTCGTACCGTCACCACGTCATGGTTGCTCAGCATGCTGGTGGGGCTGGTGGATTCCACGAGATCGTGCGTTTTGACCTTCACGCCGCGTTCCTGCAGCAGGCGGTCGACGCTCATCGCGTATGTGGTTACGGTGGTGGTTTCGCCATCGATGGTCAGAGCCACGGTTTTGCGCGCGCCTACGCCGAATGCAAGTGTCGAGGCGAGCGTCAACGAGACCACGCATGCCGTCACTCGAACACGCCGAAGCGTCACGAATCTCCGGGGGTCCACCTTCTTGTCATACGTCCTCTTTCCAGCGACTGCCTACATCGCCGTCATTGTAACGGTCAGATCGGGACGAATGGCATGGTTTCCGCTGGTTTTATCTATACCGCCACATTTTCGAGGAAAAGGAGTAAAAAGAAAAAAGGGGGCAGGAGAAAGGGGATGTCCTGCCCCCTACCCGGACGAGGCAGGTTGGGGAAGCCTCGTCCGGTCGCCAGAAGCCATAAGTTGGGGGAAGGCTTCTGGATCACTTACCCACGGTAAGAGGTCAAAGCCCGTCAAAACGGGTTTCGAGCCTCTTGTCGGGATCGAACCGACGACCTGCCGCTTACAAGGCGGCCGCTCTGGCCATCTGAGCTAAAGAGGCTTGTGCCGCTTTCTAGCATAATGCATAAAACGGCAACGATTGAATAGCATAACCAGCGTGCCCGATGCCGTCAACTTGGAACTGCGCTTTGGCTGGCACGCTGGCGAGTAGGGGGTTATCGTTTTCGATTATGAGGATTGCGTAGGGCTGATCACTCGCCAGTGGTGTTGGAAATCGGATCCTTGTCGGAGCCGATGGAGGGCATCACGCCTTCCTTGCCGATGTCGTCGGACTTGATTCCGATGGCCTCCAGCAGGCCTTCCTCAATGGTCTCCTGCGCGGTGCTCAACTGGTTCATATCCCAGAACTTGCCGTTGATGGTCACCGTTGGGGTGGTCATGCTGTCTTTGTAGGTTCCGGACGTGTTCCACAGTTCGGAGCGCTTCGGCGTATAGGTGTCGATGGCGTCAAGCCAATCCTGGTAGTCGCGGCCAAACGCCTTGTCCGCCACATCCTTGGAAACTCCCGAGGCGATCATCTGTTCCTTGATCTGATCGTCGCTGACGGACTTGTAATTCGAGCTTTCCTCAGGCTGGAAATCCTCGGCGTACATTTTTTCGAGGAAGGTGATCAGATGGCTCGTATCGCTGTCATGCTCGGCCAGATAGATCGCGGCATTCGCGGCGCGGCTTGAATAATCGTCGGTGGACCACTTGTCCATAAACGCCATGAAATGCAAATCAAGATTGATCTGACCCGCGTCGACCATCTTCTGCAGATCCTCATCAAGCTGACGATGCAGATTGCCGCAGCCCGGGCACAGGAAATCCATGTAGATCGCAACAGTCGGTGCGCCTTCGACGGACTTGCCGTAGCCATCCTTCGAAATCAGCAATCCGCCCTTCTTATCGACGAGCTTAGGGGTGTTTCCGACTTGCTGCAGCTTGTCGTACGCTTCTTCCACGGTCTGGGTGGAAGCTTGCGTTTCGGTGTTCTTGTGCATGTTGTGATACACGGTGAACGCGCCGATCGCCACCAGGATCACCAGCACCGCCATCACGATGGCGCCGATGAGGGTCTGCTGCCTGCGCTCCTTCTCCATCTGTTCGGCGCGAGCCTTCATCTCCGCGGCCTCAGCGGCCCTACGCTCGGCGCGGCTGGCGCGCTTCTGCGCATCCTTACTGTTCTGGGCCATCCACATTCCTTTCGATGTTCACATCACGATGCTGTGCACCATAGTAGTGTGGGCACGCTATTGCTGAATGAAGTATTTCGTAAAAGCTTACGTTGCCATACTACGTGCGATTATCTGATGTTTTTCTGATGATTGCAAACGTTTGCCGATTTTTGATTTTCGCTGCGTATTTCGTGAGATGGCGTCACTACATATCGTACGATTCGGCAGTGGTGCCGGATTTCGGGCGGCCGCGCAATGCGCCGGCACCCAATCGCAGCACCAATGCTCCCGGAGCGAGGGCGCACACCAGCCAGCCGATGGCGCAGCAACCGGCCTGGGCGACGCCGCTTTGCGAAACCGGCCCTTCAATCCAGGTCGGCAGCGGAATCGTGAATCCGAATATCGACGTATCAACCATGGTAAACGGCAGTTGCAGCGTGACTGTGGCAATCGTCAATCCTAATGCGGCGATGACCGCCATGATCAGTGCGCGTGGCACCGCATAACCCAGCCCCTTGAGCACATGCCAAGGCAGCGTGGCGGCGCGGGCGAACCAGTCGGAAGCCCTGCGGTTGCCCCCACGGCGGCCTTCGCGTTCCAGCTGCGCCTCCATATTGAATCCAATGGTGGCGAGCAAACCAGGCCAGCAGCGCGCCCGCGATCAGGGCGATCCATGGCGAGAACAGGCCGCATACGGCCACAGGAATCGCCATCAGCACGCAGAGGGGCACGCCTCTGCCAAGCAGTTCGCCGCGTTGCACGTCGGCCGGATTCGGCGGCTGCAGTACACTCTGCGGCACATTCGGGTTGAGCGGCGCGGCCGGAGTGACCGGTGCGGTTGGCACGGCAGATGTTTGCATGTCTTGTGGCTGCACACTTTGCGCCATTTCAACCGATGCGTTCGGTATTACGGCAGGAGGCCGCTGGTTGGCGATGCGCTGCAATGCAGGTTTGATGGCCGGGTCGATCTGTGCGGCCTCTTGAGCGGGATTCCAAGCGTCCTGGACCGGCATCACCCGCGTGGATTGCGGTGTATCTTGCGGCAGCACACTGGTATCCCCACTATTGACAGGCAGCACGCGCGTGCCGGTGCCAAGAGGAATGGTTGCGGTATGCGCGTTGATATCCATGACCGAGGTGCCGGCATCGGGCGCATCGGCAATAACGGTATCGGTTATGTCAGCAATAACGGTTGCGCCGATTGCCTGCGTGGCCTCAACGAATTGCGGCAAGGTGCGCGTGCCGATGGCGTCTTCTCCCGTCACATGGTCTAACGCCCGCCAAAGCATTCGTGGATTGTCGGGCGATCCATCAAAAGGGAGCATCGCCTCCGACCCGGCACTATCGGCGGCATCCGAAGTATTCCCCGAAATCCAAGCTTGCGGATTCAACGCATCCAACGCAATCGCCTGCAACAACTCGTCTGGAGTGCAACGTTTCGTACGATCCGGATTCAACGCCGAACGGAACGCGGCCATGGTCCCAGCCGGCAATCCCGCCAAATTCGCGCTTCCCGCGGCAGCACGCTCCAAGACCGCCATCATCGGCTTGGTGCCGAACACAGGCGCGCCGGTTGCGGCAAAAGCGAGCACGGACGCCACCGACCACCAATCGCTCATCTCATCGGATTCGGCACCGTCGATGATTTCCGGCGCGATGAATCCAGGCGTGCCCATCACCAATCCGGTACGAGTCACGTGACTTTCGCCCTCGCCCATCGCGATACCGAAATCGACCAATACCGGTCCGGTATTCGACACCATCACATTCGTCGGTTTGATATCGCGATGCACAATCCCGGCCGCATGCACAGCCTTCACCGCCTCGATCAGCTTGCGTCCCAACCGTTCCAAATCATCGCCCACATACCGGCCGTTGGCGCGCACGTCCTCACGCAAATTCTTGCCTTCGATCAGCTCGGTTACGATAAAAGCCAGCGCATCATCCAATTCCATATCCACAATGCCGCACACGCCGGGATGACGCACTTTCTGCAGTGCCATCGCCTCCCTGCGCAGGCGCTCGCGTGCAGTCAGCTGGTCGCGGGAGCGTTCGCTGGACGCATCTTCCTCGGCAAGGGAATCACGCAATATTTTCATCGCATACTGATGGCCGCCGTCATCTCGCACACGCCATACCGATCCCATCGCGCCCGAGCCAAGTCGGGCGATCAGCGTATAGCCGCCTACGAGGCTGCCCTCTTCCAGATTCAATGCGCTTAAGTCGCTCATGGCAACCATGGTACTTGCCTTACGTAAGTTGCCGCTGGAACAGCTCGCTGTAGTGTGCCGAAAATATCGCAGGAATTGCGATTATGGAGTTGGAAGCGCAATGAAGATCGATGATTTCCGCAATCAAGGCAAGGATGTTGCAACAATCTGCGGATGAGCGCACATTGTGCCAGATGCATGCGCGCAACGGGATTATATGTGCACGAATGGTAGTTTTACATGCGCAGGTGGTATGCAGATTATGCACGCGAAACGACAGGCTGGGAAAAATCAGGGTGCTTTTTTTCGTGGATTTTGGTGAAATCGAAACATCGACATGAAGAGGTGTCTTCACTTCTGGAAATTGCGTGACGCGGGGCAGCGTTGCATGATTTCTGGTTTCGATGAGGAAATCGGAGCCTGCATGTCGTTTGGTTATGAGAATCAAGGAGGAGGCAGACCATGCTGCAAATCAACATGGCTGACGTCATGAACGTTATCGGTTCGTTGACGCCGTACCTGATTGCGATTGGCGTGCTATTTGTGCTCGCGCTGATCATTACTTTGCCGTCAACAAGAAGACGGTGAAGGAAGTGGCGACCCGTAAGATCATCCACTCCGAGTCTTGGCTTGTGGCTTTGGTCGGCATTGTCGTCGCGGTTTCCATGATGCTGTCCGGTCCGCTGTCGACGCTGCTCAACAACGCGACCATCACCAAGTACATGCTGTCTGACACCACTGTTTCCAAGGCCAACGAGCTGGCCAAGGAAGTGCAGTCGGAAGCCATCACCATGCTGAAGAACGATGATTCCAACCTGCCGCTGGCTAACAAGAAGGTCAACGTGTTCGGTTGGGGCTCCACCAACCCGGTATACGGCGGCACCGGCTCCGGCTCCATGTCTGACCAGTATGACACCGTTTCCTGCTTGATGGCATGAAGGAAGCCGGCATCGAGACCAACGCCGACTTGACCAAGCTGTACACCGATTACCGTGCAGATCGCCCAGTTGTTGGCATGTGGGCACAGGATTGGACCCTGCCTGAGGTTCCGGCCGACCAGTATTCCGATTCCCTGATCTCCGATGCCAAGAGCTTCTCCGATGAGGCTGTTGTAGTGCTCACCCGCGTCGGTGGCGAGGGCGCTGACCTTCCGATGAACATGAAGGCCGAAGGCATCACCTATGAGAACAACTCCAAGGATTACGAGGACTTCAAGGACGGCGAAAGCTTCCTGCAGCTGAGCCAGACCGAGCGCGATATGCTCGACCTGGTCACCAAGAACTTCAACAAGGTCACGCTCGTCTACAACGGCGCCAACACCTTCCAGTTCGACTTCCTGAACGACTATCCGCAGATCAAATCCGTCGTGTGGTGCCCGCCTGCAGGCCAGACCGGCTTCTCCGCACTCGGTGACGTGCTTGCCGGCGATACCAACCCGTCCGGCAAGACTTCCGACACCTTCCTGAAGGATCTCACCCAGTCGGTGTCTTACAACAACTTCGGCAAGTTCGAATACACCAACATGGAAGACAAGGCCGCCAAGTACACGGGCTTCACTGGTGACGAAGTCACCGCCATCCCGGGCTTTGTGAACTACCCGAAGGCATCTATGTGGGCTACAAGTTCTATGAGACCGCAGCGGCCGAAGGTGCCATCGATTACGATTCCATGGTTGCATTCCCGTTCGGTTACGGCTTGAGCTACACCACCTTCGAGCAGAAGCTCAACGATGTGACGTACAAGGATGGCAAGGTCACCGTTGATGTGACCGTCACCAACACCGGCGACACCGCTGGCAAGGATGTTGTTGAGGTCTACTACAACCCGCCGTACACCGAAGGTGGCATCGAAAAGGCCAGTGCCAACCTGGTTGGCTTCGAGAAGACCGAGAAGCTTGAGCCGGGCGCTTCCGAGGACGTGACCGTCGAATTCGAAGACGATGACATGGCTTCCTATGATTACAAGAATGCCAAGGCATACGTGCTCGAAAAGGGCGATTACAACATCTCCATCAACTCCGACTCCCACACTGTGATCGGCTCCAAGAAGATCACCGTGGACGACACCATCACCTACGACTCCGATTCGAACACCCACAATGGCGACCAGACCGTGGCCACCAACCAGTTCGATGATGCTGCAGGCGATGTGACCTACCTGAGCCGTGCAGGACATTTCGCAAACTACAAGGAAGCCACCGCCGCTCCGACCAACTTCGAAATGTCTGATAAGGCAAAGGAAACCTTCTACAACAACACCAACTACGATCCGTCTCAGTTCAACGACGATTCCGACGAGATGCCGACCACCGGTGCCAAGAATGGCCTCCGCCTGGCCGACATGTACGGCAAGGATTACGACGATGCTGATTGGGAGAAGCTGCTTGACGAGCTGACCTTCGACGATATGGACAACCTCATTGCCAACGGCGGCTACGGCACTCCGGCCGTCTCCTCCGTCGGCAAGATCCAGCTCACCGACGCTGACGGCCCGGCCTCGTTGAACAACAACTTCACTGGTGTTGGCTCCATCGGCTTCCCGGCTTCCACCGCATTCGCTTGCACTTGGAACAAGGATCTGGCCAAGCAGTTCGGCGAGATGATCGGCGATATGGCTCACGACATGCATGTTGCTGGTTGGTACGCTCCGGCTATGAACATCCACCGCAACGCATTCTCCGGCCGTACTTTCGAGTACTTCTCCGAGGATTCCCTGCTCTCCGGCGTCATGGCATCCAACGAGATCGCCGGCGCCAAGGAGAAGGGCGTGTACTCCTTCATGAAGCACTTCGCACTGAACGATCAGGAAACCAAGCGTACTGAGATGCTCTGCACCTGGACCAACGAGCAGGCCATGCGTGAGATCTACCTCAAGCCGTTCGAGATGAGCGTGAAGGAAGGCGGCGCACAGGGCCGTGATGAGCGCCTTCAACTACATCGGCAACACCTATGCCGGTGGCAACAACGTTCTGCTGAACACCGTGCTCCGTGACGAGTGGGGCTTCAAGGGCTTCGTCCTGACCGATTATTTCGGCGGCTACGGCTACCAGAACGGTGATCAGGAGATCCGTAACGGCAACGATTCCATGCTGGCTACCACCTCCATCACCAACCACATCACCGACAAGTCCGCAACCTCCGTGAAGGCCATGCGTACCGCCGCCCACAATATTCTGTACACCGCCGCCAACAGCTGGCAGTATGCAGACGGTGAGCCGAAGGTCGCTACCCCGATCTGGAAGACCGCCATGTACGTGGCTTGGGGCGTGACCGCAATCCTGGATGATCGCACTTGAGGCTCTGGCTATCAAGCGCTACATGGATCGCAAGAAGGCCAAGACTGAGGTCACTGCCTGATCTCACTTCCTTCTCACAGGTCAAAACATAACTGAATAACAATTGAAACAGCGAGAGCCGTCGACTTCCCTGAGTCGGCGGCTCTTGTTGTATTTCAGCGTGCGTGCCGTCGCAAGTGCAGCCAGGTTTCATGCTTCTTCGCGTCTCTTTTGTATTTCTGTTCTTTCTGTTCCGCTGGAATCATGATTTGCGATTGCATTTGGGTGTTCATCACATGGAAATGAGATGTGTATGGGTATGACACGCCGTTTATAGTTTGTTTTGGTTCATGCGGGCGTTGTCTTCGGGGTCTAGACTGGCTGTACGGCCGTTCGGAGGCCTTTTTCGACACGCCGGGGGATGCGTTTATTTGCAATGGTTTTATGGTATCTTTGGAAGGGTCGATTTGCGTGATTGCCGGGGTTCGTGTAAATTGACTCTTCGCTGCCGCTCGGCGAGTGGTTCCCCGGTCGGGGTGCCCTGAGGCGGGTGAGTGGTGGTGGTTTGAGAACTCAAGAGCGTATTTGTACTACTTCTTTATAGTCAATGATTGCCAGTTCATCGTCCGCTCGTTCGCGAGTGGCCGGGAGGCCTTGAAGGACGGTGAGGTTTTCGTGCGATGCGCCTTTCCTTATAAGGCGATCGTCAATTTTCTTTTTTGAGAGTCATCTATTCGATGTCTTTCCATGATTTTTTTGTGGAGGGTTCGATTCTGGCTCAGGATGAACGCTGGCGGCGTGCTTAACACATGCAAGTCGAACGGGATCCATCAGGCTTTGCTTGGTGGTGAGTGGCGAACGGGTGAGTAATGCGTGACCGACCTGCCCCATACACCGGAATAGCTCCTAAACGGGTGGTAATGCCGGATGCTCCAGCCTTCCGCATGGTGGGCTGGGAAAGATTAATCGGTATGGGATGGGGTCGCGTCCTATCAGGTAGTCGGCGGGGTAACGGCCCACCATGGCCTACGACGGGTAGCCGGCCTGAGAGGGCGA